>Ga0187858_10000576_pt1 | contig 45368 bp, 30 predicted proteins | sample June2016WEW_8_15_FD_133015 | JGI IMG/M metagenome (GOLD analysis project Ga0187858, IMG submission 133015) | Peatland microbial communities from SPRUCE experiment site at the Marcell Experimental Forest, Minnesota, USA - June2016WEW_8_150 | ecosystem: Environmental > Terrestrial > Soil >...
CTCCGGGCTCCTTCCGTGCCTCCCGAACCTGGTTCTCTCTCCTTGCTCATACACACCTCCTCGTGATCTCTGATTCATTTTCATCACAATTCGGTGTCCAAGAAATTCCTAGGGCGCGGGAGCCAGAAATACAAAGAGAGGCTTAGTTCAGCCCCTCTTCGTCATTGAGATGAATGAATCGCGCGAGATCGCATCACTGGCAGGGCGCCAGTTCCCCATCGTGTGCGTGGGCATCCGTTGCATGCCCTAGTTGTTTACGCAGGCAGGCCATTCCCGCGTCGATGGCCTGACAATCCACTTCCAAAAGCTTCGCGTTGCGCACTTTTGCCTTGAGGACCGCATAGGCGGTTTCCCGAGGCAGCGTGTGGGTCAATTCCAGCAATGCCCCGAGCATGACCATGTTAGTGGCTTTGGTGGTGCCGAGGCTGTCGGCAAGCTCTGAAGCGGGCACGCAGTAAACCTTCGCGTCGCAAGGCGGGAGTCCAGCGGGCAGCTTGTCATTGTTGTAGAGGATGGTGCCATGAGCCTCCACCATCTTCACGAATTTGTGCAAAGAAGGCTCGTTCATGACGATGAGGACGTCAGGATGCTCAATCACGGGCGAGCCGACACGTTCATGCGAGAGGCACACGTGGCAGTGCGCGCTGCCGCTGCGCATTTCCGGCCCGTAGGAAGGCAGCCAACTCACCTCGCGCCCTTCGCGCATACCCATTTCCGCCAGGATTTGCCCGAGCAGCAGCACGCCCTGGCCGCCGAAGCCCGCGATCTTCACGGTCAGGTCTGGATGAGAATCCTTTACGGCCATCGGGCGCGTCACTTCTTCTTGCGGCTTATCCAGACCAAGAAGTTTCGTCACCGTGGTTTGCGGCACAGCATCAGCCATTGGCGCAAGTTTGCGATCGCGGAAGACACCCAGAGGGAAGACCGCGAGCATTTTTTCTTCGATCCACTTGCGCGCTTCCTGGGGAGTCATTTTCCAGATTGTCGGGCAAGGCGACAGAATCTCGATGAAGCTGAAGCCGGCGCCATCGCGCTGCAGTTCCAACGCCTTGCGCACCGCTTTCCGCGTTTTCATGATGTTCTTGTTATCGCAGAGGGCTACACGTTCGATGTACACCGGTGCTTCCAGCGTGGCAAGCAGCTCAGACATGTGCAAAGGAAATCCCTCGTTGGAGGGCCGGCGTCCCCAGGGGGACGTTGTGCTGGACTGGCCCACCAGAGTCGTCGGAGCCATTTGCCCGCCGGTCATTCCGTAGATGGCATTGTTCACGAAAAAGATGGTGATCTTTTCGCCGCGATTGGCCGCATGCACGATTTCCGCCAGGCCGATGGCCGCCAGGTCGCCGTCGCCCTGATACCCGATGACGATACTCTCCGGAATCGACCGTTTTACAGCGGAAGCCACCGCAGATGCCCGCCCGTGAGCCGCTTGCACATTCCCCACATCAAAGTAGTAGTACGCGAAGACGGAACAGCCTACCGGGCTGACAAGAATCGTGCGGTCCTGGACGCCCATGTCCGCAATGGCCTCGGCGATCAGCTTGTGCACCACGCCGTGCCCGCACCCGGGACAGTAGTGCGTCTGGTGTTGCAGCTCCGCCTTGCGCTCGTACTTGTCGTAAAAGACCGGTGACTTCGACTCAATCACTTGGTAATCGTCCACAGTGTCACCTCTTCACATTCCAACGGCTCAAACGCCCCACTCCGCGGTCATGCCCATGCGTTCCGTTAATTCCCTGCAAACCTCATCGGCCATGGGCACGTTGCCGCCCGTACGGCCGTAAAACTCGACGTCCACACGGCCATCCAGCGTCAGACGCACGTCTTCCACCATCTGGCCGGTGCTCATCTCCACGACCAAAACCATTTGCGCGCGGCGTGCAGCGTGGCGCAATGCCTCCGCCGGGAAGGGCCACAGCGTAATCGGACGGAACAACCCGGCACGTACGCCTTCCTTGCGCATCATGTCCACGACGGTGCGCAACACGCGCGAGGTAATCCCGTAGCCCACCAGCAGAACTTCCGGATCCTCCGCGCGATACAACTCATACCGCGATTCCACTTCCGCGGCCTTCCTGTACTTTTCCTCGAGCTTGCGGACGTGCGCTTCGAGCTCATCGGGTTCCAGATAGATCGAAGCGATCAGATTTTTCCTGGTCTCGCGCGTGCCTTTCACCGCCCAAGGCTTCTCGGGCTGCACACTTTCGACGGGCTGCAGTTCCAAAGGTTCCATCATCTGGCCGATGAAGCCATCGGTCAGCACAATGGCGGGATTGCGATAACGGTCCGCCAACTCAAAAGCGAGCCTGGTCAGGTCCGCCATCTCCTGCACCGAGGCGGGCGCTACGACAATATTCTTGTAATTGCCATGGCCGCCGCCCTTGACGAGGGCGAAATAGTCGCTCTGCTCCGGGGCGATATTTCCAAGTCCCGGCCCGCCGCGCACGACGTCCACAATCACACAGGGAAGTTCCGAGCCAGCCAGATACGAGATGCCTTCCTGCATCAAGCTGATCCCCGGACCGGAGGAGGCGGTCATGACGCGAAGTCCCGCAGAGGCCGCGCCGTAGACCATATTGATGGCGGCAACTTCGCTTTCCGCTTGGAGAAACGTGCCGCCGACCTGCGGCATGTACTCGGCGGCCGCTTCGGCGATTTCACTGGCTGGGGTAATCGGGTAGCCGTAATACGACCGGCATCCTGCCAGCAGCGCGCCCTTAACTATCGCGACGTTGCCCTTACAAAGTTGCCGCATGGCTTCCCTCCATTGGCGGCTGCGCCACCTTGGGCACGATCAGCCGATACACGGTGATCGCTCCGGGTTCCGGGCACACATAAAAGCAGATTCCACACCCGGAGCAGTTCATCCCCGTATAGCGCGCCGGATGCACGCCATAGGGATTCAAACCCGGCAAAAGCTCCAGGCATTTGGGCGGGCATGCGTCCACGCAAACGCCGCAGCCTTTGCATTCTTCGGTGTCGATGGTGACTTTGCCTCGTGCCTGTGCCATGGCTCAGTTCTCCTGAAGCGCGGGGCGCTGCAGCCACCGCGTCTTCTCGCAATACGCGTACAGCTCTTCCCGGAATTTGGGATGGGCAATTTCGATCAGCGCTTCGGCGCGTTGCCGGATGGTGCGGCCATGCAGGTAGGCCATGCCGAATTCCGTCACCAGATAGCACACGGAACCGCGGGAGGTGACCACGCCCGCACCGGGATCCAGCATCGGCACGATCCGCGAGAGTGTCCCGTTTTTGGCCGTCGCCGACATGGCGATAATTGGCTTTCCGCCTTTGCAGAACGAAGCTCCGCGCATGAAATCCACCTGTCCGCCAATGCCGCTGTAGAAGGTGGTGCCCATGGAATCCGCGCATACCTGTCCCGTCATGTCCACCTGCAGCGCCGAATTGATTGCCACCATTTTGAAATTTGACGAGATCACGAAAGGATCGTTCGTATAGCTGCTCGGATGAAATTCAAATTCCGGATTGCCGTTAACGTAGTCGAACAGCTTTTTCGTGCCCAGGACGAATCCTAGCACGATCTTGCGCGGATGAATCGTCTTGCGGCTGCCGTTGATGATGCCCGATTCAATCAGCGGAATCGCCTGGTCACTCAGCATTTCCGTGTGAATTCCCAGGTCGCGGTGGCCCGTCAGCTCCAGCAGCACGGCGTCCGGAATGGCCCCGATGCCGAGCTGTAGTGTGGACCCGTCTTCGATCAGCGAGGCCACGTTCCGGCCGATCTGGTGGTGCAGTTCCGTGATTTCCACCGGCTTCAATTCGCAGAGTGCCCGCGAAACCTCCACCACCGCGTCCAGGTCGTTCACGTGGATGAAGCAATCGCCAAACGTGCGGGGCATCTGGTCGTTGACCTGAGCGATCACGAGTTTCGCATGGCGCGCCGCGTTCAGCGTTGCTTCCACGCCCACCCCGAAGCTGCAGAACCCGTGCGCGTCCGGCGGCGAAACCTGCACCAGCGCCACGTCAATCGGCATCTGCCCGTTCTCGAACATTTCCTCCACCTGGCTCAGGAACACCGGGGTGTAGTCCGCGCGCCCTTCATTCACGGCCTGCCGCACGTTGGCCCCGATGAACATCGCGTTATGGCGGAAATGGCCTTCCATTTCCGGCGCGATATAGTCCGCCCGCCCCAGCGTAAGGAGGTGCACGATCTCCACATTCTTGACGTAAGGAGCCCGCCCGATGAGGGCCTCTACTAGCGTTTCCGGCTCGGCGCAGCCAGGATGTATATAAACACGCATGCCGGACTGGATGCACTGAACTGCTTCGCGCGGCTGCATCACCTTACGGCGATAATCCTCTTGCCAGGTCATAACGCCTCTCTGCAGATTTCTGCGTGCCGCGGAGTTTCCGGACGATGTGCAGCTCTCGAAACACTAGCGGATATAGGGAATTGAGAGAGTTGCTGTCCCCGAGCTATCCGGAGGGTGCACAAAGGGTTAGGGGATAGTTCGGGGCTGTGGATTTCTGGGGGGAACTGAGGAGCGGGAACGAAGCGGTACGTTAGCGACTCCACGGAGGTCGCCTCCAGAATTAAGTCAGCAAGGGGCGTACCAGAACAGGGACGTAGTGCCTTTTCCAGGCCTCTGTAAAGAAAGAACTTATAACCAGGGTAAGTTTTGCTTATGGGGCTGATTGTGGCTTTTGCCCCACTCGCCGCGGGTGTTTGCGTTCTTTTGCTCAGACAGCGCTCCCCGACTCCGCGCAGCCTCAAGCGGCCAATATTGGGAATTTCCTCTTATTTTCCACAGTCTCCGGCCCGCCTAGTGCCGTTCCAACTATTTCTGCCAAATGAGGGTCCAAGCATCTGACACGAACACGGAGAGAGTATTCTCGAAGGGATTTGCTGGAACAAGTTGGAACGGCACTAGAAGTTTCCTGAGGTGAAACATCCGCAACACAATTTGCCGCGACGTCGCGAGGCCGGGGGTATGCTGAGTTTACTGCTCGCTTGAGGACAGCCGATGAAAACTCTCAGAGTCCTTGTAGCACTGTTGACTAGCGACAATGATTACCAGATTGAACAAGCTGCTTCCGCCACACAGATGGCCAGCAAGCTCGGTGTCGAAGCGAAAATTGTTTATGCGGACAACGACGCTATCAATCAAAGCACGCAAATCCTAAAAGCAATTCAGGCCGCACCCGAGGAGCGGCCCGATGCCGTTGTGTTTGAGCCCGTCGGTGGCACGGCATTTCCACAAGTCGCTCGTGCGGCTGCAACTGTCGGCGTGGGCTGGGTGGTCATGAACCGGGAGACCAATTACATCACGGAACTCCGCCAGACCTGCAAGGCTCCCGTTTTCATGTTGAGTTCCGATCATTTTGAAGTCGGCCGCATCCAGGGGCGGCAGTTCGCGGCGCTTCTCCCCGGCGGCGGATCTGTTCTGCACATTCAAGGTCCTTCGGAGAGCCTAACCGCCAAGGAACGCTTGTTGGGAACGATGGAAGTGAAGCCAGCCAACATTCACCTCACGACATTGAAAGGGCAATGGACCGAAGAAAGTGCGCAGCGCGCGGTGCGTTCCTGGCTCAAGCTTTCTACCTCACAAAAGTCTCACATTGATCTGATTGGCTCGCAGAATGACGCCATGGCCATCGGGGCCCGCAAGGTTTTTCAGGAGATTCCCAACGAAGCGGAGCGAAATCGCTGGTTGAATCTCCCCTTCACGGGGTGCGACGGCCTTCCGAAGACGGGCCAGTCCTGGTTGCGCAGCGGCCTCCTGGCGGCCACAATCCGCACGCCTCCGTTGGCGGGGCAAGCCATTGAACTGCTGGTCGGCGCCTACCAGCATGGCAAAATACCGCCGGAGCGCGTGCTCGTTGCGCCCACGTCGCTCCCGGGGCTTGAAGCGCTGCATCCGTCCAAGCCCTGATCAAGCAAACCGGCATTTCCCAGGTTTCGCCCCACTACAAAGCAACGAACAGGAGAAGTTTCCTGTCATGCAACCCGCGTTAATGTTCCTGCACAGTTTCTCTAGTCCGGGTGTATGGTAAGGAAGAAACTCCATTCCCGGTGGCGCTATGCGACAGTTAAAGTTCCTTGTTTCCCTCACGACCAACGAAAACGACTACCAGATCGAGCAAGCGCAATCAGCCGAGCAGAGCGCACGAAAGTTCGGCGTGGACATCGAGGTGGCCTACGCGGACAACGATGCCATCAACCAAAGCACGCAAATCCTGAAAGCAATCCAGGTTGCGCCCGAAGACCGCCCGGATGCCATCATCTTCGAGCCGGTTGGCGGCACCGCGCTGCCGCAAGTGGCCCGCGCCGCAGTGAGTTCGGGAGTTGGCTGGGTAGTTCTCAATCGCGAGGCCAATTATATTCCGGAGCTGCGCGCGGCCAACAAGGCGCCGGTTTTCTGTGTTACGTCCGACCACGTTGAAATCGGGCGAATCCAGGGACGCCAGTGCGCTGCACTTCTCCCCACGGGGGGTTCCGTCCTTTACATCGAGGGACCTTCGGAAAACTCTGCGGCCAAGGACCGCGCACAAGGCATGCAGGGGGCCAAGCCCGCCAACATCCACCTGATCACGCTGAAGGGGCAGTGGACCGAGGAGAGCTCGCAACGCGCGGTGCGTTCCTGGTTGAAACTCACGACCTCGCGGAAAACCAACATCGACCTGGTCGCCGGCCAGGATGACGCCATGGCGATTGGTGCACGGAAAGCGTTTCAGGAATTGCCCTCTGAAATCGAGCAGGAACGATGGCTGGGCATCCCGTACCTCGGCTGCGACGGCCTTCCGAAAACCGGGCAGGCCTGGGTGCGCAGCGGCCTTCTGACTGCCACCATCTATATTCCGGCCAACACGGGGCAGGCGATTGAGATGCTCGTCGATGCGCTGCAGAATTCCAAGACGCCTCCCGAGCGCGCCATTACGGTGGCCGTTTCCGTGCCGCCACTCGAAACCCTCCGCCCGAAGAAGTGAGTCCGCGGCACAATTGTCTCTCATCACGGTTTCTCCCGGCGTATAATGCCGCTGAAATCTTTTGTACGCATCTCTCGTAACCTTCTGGAGGTCTTCCAATGTCCGTCAAGCACCTTGATCCCCCGAAAGCAGGACAAATTCTGGACCGCAGAGAGTTTCTTGCCGCCAGTGGCTCCGGCGTGCTTGCTGCTGCTCTCCCCGCAACATCTCCGTTCATGGGTGCCGCTTCGCATTTCACCGCCGAAACTGCGCGCGCTCCGCAAGTTTCTTCCGGAAACAAGCGCAAGATCCCCATCGGTGTGTTCAATGCGGATGTCTACAAAAATCTCTCCATCGATGCCATGCTCGACAAAGTCAGCGCCCTCGGCCTCGAGGCCATGGAGATCGGCACCGGCGGCTATCCAAATTCCTGGCAGTGCCCGTTGGATGAATTGGTTACCGATCCAGCAAAAGCGAAAGCATGGGCTAAGAAATTTGAGGACCGCGGAATTCCTGTCGTCACGTTGAGCTGCCATGGCAATCCCGTGCACCCCGATCCCAAACACGCCGCGGCGGACAGGGAGACCTTTAAGAAAACGGTGCTGCTGGCCGAGCGCATCGGCGTCAAGGTCATCGTCGGCTTTTCCGGGTGTCCGGGTGGTTCACCCGCGGATACTCAGCCGAACTGGGTCACGTATCGTTGGCCTCCCGAATACGATGAAATGCTGAAGTGGCAGTGGAACGAAAAGGTCATTCCCTACTGGAGAGAAGCTGCCAAGTTCGCGCGCGAACATGGGGTTCATCGCCTGGCCTTCGAGATGCATCCAAACTTCGTCGTTTACAATCCGCGCACGTTGCTGAAGCTCCGCGAAGCCGTTGGCGAAGAGATCGGCGCCAACTGCGACTTGAGCCATCTTTTCTGGCAGGGTTGCGATCCGGTGGAAGTGATCCATTTTCTGGGCAAAAAGGGCATCATCTATCACGCGCACATGAAGGACACGGTTCTTTATCCGGAAAACGTCGCGAAATATGGCATCCTTAACTTTGTCTTCGAAACCGGCGATCTACCCCTTGCTTCCGACGCCTTCCGCGCTGTCGGTTATGGCCATGGCGCGTCGCTCTGGAAGTCCGTCGTCCAGGCGTACATGGACGTCGGCTACGACGGCATTCTCAGCATCGAAAACGAAGATCCCATACTCAGCGGGGAAGTGGGCGTCGAACGCGCTGCGTACGTTCTGAAGAACGTTCGCGACGAGCTCCTCGGGGCCTGAGGTGAATCGCCGCCAATTTGTGGATTCCTGGCGGTGTAACGGACTGGGGCGCTGCGGTTGGGCGCCCTTTTCGTTTCTTGGGCGGAGCAGCGCTTCCCGATTCGCCCTTTCCGCTCTTCGTTGCCCAATCACTTTAGGCTATGCTGTTCCGCGCCATTCTGAATTGCAAAATAACCCCTCGTAACGAGGAGCCTTGATGACCCAGGTGATGCGCACTCCTAAATCGTATGACATCTGCGTGATCGGCTCCGGCGCGGGCGGCGGTATGGCCGCGAAGATTCTTACGGAAGGCGGCCTCAACGTGGCCCTCTTGGAAGCAGGACCTCCGGTGAATCCCGAAAAAGATTACAAGATGTTCGTGTGGCCGTACGAGCTGCCCCATCGCGGAGTCGGCGTTGGAGGAAAGGCCGCCGACAATTTTGGCGAATTTCTTGCGCCTAATGGCGCGTGGAACATCGCGGGTGAACCGTACACCTCCGCGCCGGAAAGCAATTTCCAGTGGTTCCGCTCGCGCATTGTCGGCGGGCGAACGAATCACTGGGGGCGCATTGCGCTGCGATTTGCCCCGGTCGACTTCAAATCGAAGAGCCGCGACGGCCTCGGCGAGGATTGGCCTATCGGGTATGAGGACCTGGCGCCTTACTATGACAAGGTCGAATCGTACATCGGGGTATTTGGCACAAAAGAGAATGTACCCAGCGCGCCGGACGGAGTCTTTCTTCCCCCGCCGAAGCCGCGCTGCAGCGAATTGCTCATCAAGAAGGCTTGCGACAACCTCAACATCACTTGCATCCCGGCCCGGCTCGCCATTCTTACCAGGCCGCTCAACGGGCGCCCTGCTTGCCATTACTGCGGCCAGTGCGGGCGAGGATGCACGACCGCATCCAACTTCAGCTCCAGCCAGGTGTTGATTCCGCCCGCGCTGCTAACCGGGCGGCTCACGCTGATCACTGGCGCGATGGCGCGCCAAATTCTTGTGGGTGCGGACGGCAAGGCCACGGGCGTCTTTTACATTGATAAAGCTACACACACCGAAAAGCGTGTGGCGGCGCGCGCGGTTGTTGTGGCGGCCAGTGCATGCGAATCGGCGCGCTTGCTCCTCAATTCAAGATCGAAGGTATTTCCCGACGGACTTGCCAATTCTTCGGGGCAAGTGGGCCGCAACCTCACCGATTCCGTGGGGAGCAGCGGCTGGGGCTATGTACCGCAAATGGAAAAGATCCCGCCGCACAATCACGACGGCACCGGCGGCATGCACATGTACATCCCCTGGTGGAAATACGATCGCAAGAATGATTTTCCGCGCGGCTACCACATTGAAATTGGCGGCGGCAGGGAATTGCCCAGCGCGGGGATGTTTGACGATGTTTGCGAGGAATTCGAGGGGTACGGCGCGGAGCTGAAGCGCACCTGCCGCAAGCAGTACGGCACGAGCGTGGATTTCGCCGGCCGTGGCGAAATGCTTGCCAACCCGGATAGCTACTGCGAAATCGATCCTGAAGTTGTTGATGAGTTTGGCATTCCCGTGCTGCGCTTTCATTTCAAGCGGAGCGAGCACGAAATCCGCCAGGCCAAGGATATGCAGGAGACCTTCAAGGCCATTGTCGAGGCCATGGGCGGCGAATACAAAACCAAAACCGATCCGGGCGGCCAGTATCCCTTTGGCATCGAAGCCGGTGGAAGAATCATTCACGAAGTCGGCACGGCGCGCATGGGCGCAGATCCCAAGACTTCCGTGTTGAACAGCTATTGCCAGGCGCACGACGTCAAGAATCTGTTCATCGCCGATGGCGCGCCGCTGGTGACCAATCCGGACAAGAATCCCACGCTGACGATCATGGCGCTCTCTTGGCGCGCTTCGGAGTATCTGCTGAGCGAGGCGAAGAAGGGGAATCTCTGATAATGCGAGGAATATCGCGACGCGATGTGTTAAAGAACCTGGCTGTAGGCGCGGCGGGCGGGTCCGTGCTGCAGATGATTCCGGCGGAAGCGGCGGCGCTGGCTCACCAGATGGTGCACAAGGAGAAAGCCACGTCGGCAGGGAAGTACACGCTGAAGTATTTTTTACCGCACCAGTTCCAGACGCTGAAAACTCTGTGCGATCTCATCATACCCAAGGACGAAAAGTCCGGCGGGGCCGTGGAGGCAGGCGCACCGGAGTTCATCGATCTGCTGTGCAGCGAAAACGAGGAATTTCAGTTGCAAATCGGCGGCGGTCTCAATTGGCTGGACAATACCTGCACGGACCGCTATGGACAAACTTTTCTGGAGTCCACGCCTGCCCAGAAAAAAGAAATCCTCGATCCTATTGCTTACCGGAAGAATGCCAAGAGCGATCCTTCGCTTACCCAGGGGATCGCGTTTTTCGCGCGGCTTCGCCGGATGACCTGCGACGCTTTCTATACCAGCAAAATCGGCATCAAGGACCTTCAGTACATCGGGAACACCGCGCTCTCCGAATTTCCCGGCTGCCCTCCGATTCCTGAAAACTGAGGGGTCCTATGAGGATTTTGGGGATATAAGCCTTGAGTGCGTCCGGAGTTGGCCTGCCGAAAGATCGTCGTATTCTCGCGAAGGGTTGCAGGTCGATTCCCAGAACGCCGTTTCTGGCCAGTTTCCGAGTCCCAACCAGAAGTTGTGGGCGGCCCAATGCTCCCAAACATTGCGATTGCCTTCTCAACGAAGGACTCCACCTCAACGCTCCCTAACTGATCTCCCTCAGTTGACTTCCCCCCTCTCGCGTTCTACGCTTCCCTCAACGACGGCGCTCGGGAAAGTACCTTCCCATGCCAGGCCAGGACCCATCACAGGATTCGCTCATCGGTCTAGAATTTGGCCACTACAACATCCTCGACAAAATTGGCAGCGGCGGCATGGGTGTCGTTTATCTGGCCCGCGATTCCCACCTCGACCGCGACGTTGCTCTTAAGCTTCTCCATCCCGGCACCATCTCTGATGAATCCGCTCGCCATCGTTTCCACAATGAGGCCCGCGCGCTTTCGAAACTCAATCATCCCAATATCGCCACCATTCACGATTTCGATACTCAGCGCGGCACCGATTTCTTGGTAATGGAATACATTCCTGGCAGTCCTCTCAGCGCCAAGCTCGCCGCCGGTCCCCTCCCTGAATCCGAACTCCTCGATCTCGCCCTTCAACTTGTCGCGGGACTCATCGTTGCCCACGATCACTCTGTCATTCATCGCGATTTGAAGCCCGCCAATCTCCTCATCACCGACGACAGTCGCCTCAAGATTTTGGATTTTGGTCTCGCCAAGCTGCGCCTGCCTCTCACCGAATCGGCCACGCAGTCTCAACTCGAATCGCACTCCATAGCCGGTACGTTTCCCTACATGGCTCCCGAACAGCTTCTGGGCGGGGAACTCGATGGACGCACTGATCTTTACGCCACCGGCCTCATTCTCTACGAAATGGCTACGGGCCAACGCCCGTTCGCCGAACTCCCCAGCGGTCTGTTGCTCGACGCCATCCTCCATCGCCCTCCCATTCCGCCGCGCCAGCTCAATCCAAAGCTCTCCTTTGAACTCGAACACATCATCGCCAAGTGTCTCGAAAAGAATCCCGCGGAGCGCTATCAGTCCGCCAGGGAACTAGCCGTTGACCTTCGGCACCTGCAGCGCGGTTCCTCTGCGGACAGCATTCCGTTTTGCCCCCCGGCTCCGGAGCCGGCCCGCTCTTTCCTCCGAAACAAATCTTTTCTCGCCACGCTCGCGGCCATTCTGCTCCTTTCCTCGCTTGCGGTGATCTTGTTCACTCTCAACTCACGCAACATTCTGCCCCATCTCTTTACCCGTTCTCCCCAGGTGCAATCCATCGCCGTTCTCCCGCTGGCAAATCTTTCCGGTGATCCCGAGCGCGAATTCTTTGCAGACGGTGTTACCGAAGAACTCATCACGCAGCTCGGCAAAAGCACCGGCCTCCGCGTCATCTCACGCCAGTCCGTCATGCAGTTCAAGCACACTTCACTCCCCTTGAGCGAAATCGCCCGCAAACTTGACGTCGATGCTGTCGTTGAGGGTTCTGTCCTGCAGTCTGGCAATCGCGTTCGCGTGACCGCGCGCCTCGTACCCGCTGCCAGCGAAAAGCCTCTGTGGGCCGAGCAATATGACCGCGATCTCCGCGATATCCTCACCGTTCAGGCCGAAGTCACTCAGGCCATCGCCGGTGAAATCAAGCTCACACTCTCTCCCGAAGAAAAAACTCGCCTCGCTTCACCCCGCCCGGTCAACCCTGAAGCGTACGAGGCCTACCTCAAAGGCCGGTCCTACTGGTTTCAGGTTTCCAAGCCCGGCTATGAAGAAGCCGAACACTACTTCCGGCTTGCTCTCGAGAAAGATCCCAACTACGCCCTCGCCTATTCCGGTCTCGCCGATGTCTGGCTCATGCGCACCGATACTGGCTATCTCGCTCCCACGGAAGTTCTCGATAAAGCCAAAGCTTACGCCCTCAAAGCTCTCGAACTTGATCCTTCTCTGGCCGAGCCCCATGTCAGCCTCGCCAATATTTCCCTCGACCTTGACCACGACTGGGCCGCCGCCGAAGGCCACTTTAAGCGCGCCATCCAGGTCAACCCCAGCAGCGCCATCGCTCACTTTATGTACGCCGATGTTCTGATCTCCCTCCATCGCAACGCCGAATGGGACATCGAAATCCACAAGTGCCTTGCTCTCGACCCCATGTACTATTTTTGGCGCACCTTCTACGGCTGGCACCTCATCTACCTTGGCCGTTACGAGGAGGCCATCGAAAATCTCCAAAACGTTCTCACTTCTAATCCTAATTTCTCTTCCGCCCACTTGGGCCTCTGGGGTGCCTACTTCAAAAAGCACATGGACAAGGAAGCCTATGCGGAAGCCGTCCGCTTCTTTGAAGTATTGCCTGATCACGAAGCCGTCGACGCGCTCCATGCCGGTTTTGCCGCTGCGGGCTACCGCGAAGCCATGAAGCGCGCGGGCGACGTGCTCGCCGCACGTTCCCAACATACCCATGTCCCCGGCATCCGCATTGCCCGCCTCTACGCCCACGCCGGCCAAAACGATCTTGCTTTGACCTGGCTCAAAAGGGCCGTCGATGCCAACGAAACTCCCACCGCCCATTTCGCTGTCGCCTGGGACTGGGACGCCCTCCGCCCCGACCCCCGATTCCAATCTCTTCTCCGCCGCCTCAATCTCCCCCAATAATCTCTCCGCCTCCCTTGCCGCGGGACGGCACGCTTTGCCCCAAAGCGCCTTTGCATGTGGAGAGTTTGAAAGTGTTTTCGGGCTGACGAAAATGAGAGGATCTACTACTCCCAAGCAGAAAATCGTTTGGTCGGCTGAATTCTTGTGCATCACGGACAAAACGACGCTCGGTGCTGCTGATAGCGATTTGGTTGGCTACTGCCTGATAATCGCATTACTCGTCGATGTGAATTTGGCGAAACGAGCCAGAAGTCCCGTTATGGGAAATCGCAGCGGGCATAATTTAAGTACACTTGATTGTGTCGGCGCACCGCGTACTCTGAAACTGATCCCCACCAGCGGGCGCTTAGATGGCTTCCAGCTTAGGTGGAACGGATGTATCCAGCTCGCCTTCCCAGCGGGCGATAACCGCGCTGGCCAGGCAGTTGCCGATGACGTTGACCGCGGTGCGCGCCATATCAACCAGTGCATCAACGCCGAGAATGACGAATATCGGTTCCGTAGGCAGATGAAACGTCGCAGCCGTGGCCAAAAGCACAACGAGAACAGCGCGCGGCACGCCGGCTACGCCTTTGCTGGTGAGCATGAGCGCGAACACCATGAACAGTTGCTGCGTCCAGTTCATGGGCATGCCCGCGGCCTGGGCCACAAAAATTGAAGCCATGGCGAGATAGAGCGCCGAACCGCACAAATTGAAACTGTAAGCCGCGGGGATAACGAAGGCGACAGTTTCCCGGGGCACGCCAAACTCTTCCATAGATTCCATCGCGCGAGGCAGCGCCGCTTCCGATGAGCTCGTGGCAAAGGCGATCGTGGCTGGCTCCGCCACTGCTTTCAGAAAACGTCCCAGGGGTAACCGCGCCAGGAACAGAATCGGCAGCAGGACGATTAGAAGGAAAGTGAGCATTGCGCCCCAGGCCGTGAAGAGCAATTTTGCCAGCGGCAGGAGCACGCTCATTCCCATGTGCCCGACGGTATAGGCCATCGCGGCGCCGACGCCGATGGGTGCGTAGTACATCACGGTGTTGGTGAAGCGGAACATCGTTTGTGTGAGCGATTCCGCGACGCTGAGGATGGGCTGCCGGGCTTTTTCTGGCACGCGCGTAAGAGCGATGCCAAAGAGAATCGCGAACACGGCCACCTGCAGAATCTGGTTATCGCCGATAGCTTTGACGATGTTTTCCGGGAAAATGTGCAGCACGAAATCGTCCCACCTCAGCGGTGCTGCCGCCGGCTGTAGTTGTTCCGCCGCCGTGGCATGCAAGGCGAGTCCCTGGCCCGCCCGCGTCAAGTTGATCGCCGCGATCCCGATGAACAACGCAACTGTTGTTACGACCTCAAAGTAGACAAGGCTTTTCAAGCCAATCCGGCCAACCTTTTTCAGATCGCCATGGCCCGCGATGCCGGTGACGAGCGTGCCCAGAATCAACGGCGCCACAATCACCTTGATGAGGCGCAGGAAAATGTCGCTCAGAAGGCGCAGGTGCACCGCGAATTGCGGGCGATCCAGCCCGATCTCGAGCCCGGCGAGCATGGCAAAGAAAATCCAAAAGGTGAGCGAACGCCTGCGCACGCCCGCAAGCGCCAGACAAAACAGGCCTGCCCAGCGGAGGACGGTGAAGGAGGCTTGCACCGGCAGAATCAGTGGCAACAGCGCACCAACCGCAAACAGCAACAATCCTGCGGGCAAGAACAGGGAATACGTTTTGGATTTTGCGTTCGCCAAGAGAAGTCCCCGGTTTGGATTCAGTAAGAAGCGAGTGGCGCCATCATAGCCTGAGGCGCGCAAGCCAGAACAGATTTTCTTTTTTCAACCGGCGTGGCTTGCCGTAATGTCGCAGCGGCTGCTATCGTGCCTACATGTCAAAAATCAGCCATCTGGAATGTACGCGGTGTGGCGGAACGCTTTCCGCGGACAAGCCACAAACAGTTTGCCCGCAGTGCGCCGGCTCGTTGTACGTGCGCTACGACCTCGCGCCGCTGAAGGGGATTGCCAAACGCGATCGGATTGCCAGGGAAACTTCGCCGACCGGCTGGCCTGGATTGTGGCGCTACCGCTGCGTTCTGCCCGATGTCGAGCCGGTCACGTTGGGCGAAGGATGGACGCCCATGCTGCGCAGCCGGCGCTACCCGAACGTGTTCCTGAAGGAGGAAGGCGCGAATCCCACGGGAAGTTTCAAGGCCCGAGGTCTGGCACTCGGCGTCACCATGGCGCGCCATTACGGGTTGAAGAAACTCGCCGTGCCCTCCGCCGGAAACGCCGCGGGAGCACTGGCCGCCTATGCCGCCGCCGGCGGACTCGAAGCCCACATCTTCATGCCCAAGGATGTGCCGTTTGCCAATTACGTGGAGGCGGTTCTGTATGGTGCGAAGATCACCCTGGTGGATGGACTGATTTCCGATTGCGGCCGTATGGTGGCCGACGGGAAAGAGAAAGAAGGCTGGTTCGACATCTCCACGTTGAAGGAGCCCTTTCGCGTGGAAGGAAAGAAAACCATGGGCTATGAACTCGTGGAACAACTCGGTTGGGAATATCCCGCGGCGGTGTTCTATCCCACCGGGGGCGGAGTCGGCTTGATCGGCATGTGGAAAGCTTTTGGCGAATTGGAGGAACTCGGCTGGGTGCGTCCCGGCAAACGACCGCGCATGATCGCGGTGCAGTCGGCGGGATGTGCGCCAGTCGCGCGCGCTTTTGAGCAGGGCGAAAAGACGAGTCAAATGTGGCAGAACGCGGCGACCTTCGCTTCCGGCCTGCGCGTGCCAAAGCCCTACGGCGACTACATCATGCTGGAAATTCTGCGCGAATCGGGCGGCGTGGCCCTTGCCCTCCCCGATGAGCAAATTCTTGCTTCGCTGAAAGATTGGGCCAAGAACGAGGGAATCTTTCTCTCTCCGGAAGGCGCGGCGGCCACGGCAGCTTACGACCGCTTGCTGAGTACCGGCTACCTCAAGCCCGAAGACCGCGTCGTGCTGTTCAACACGGGCGCGGGACTGAAGTACACCGACGTAACCGCGGAAGCCGCGGGCCTGCACCGTCCAGCCTAACTGCCTTGCCCGGCCTCACGCCCGGCAGGCTCCCAGAGCTCAATCGGGTTGCCTTCGGGATCATGCAAGCGCGCGAAGCGGCCGTTTGGGTAAACCTGCGCGTCGATCTCGACGTTGATTCCAGCGGCGCGAAGTTGCGCTGCCATGGCATCCAGATTGCCAACGCGAAAATTGATCATCCACACTTTGCCGGCGTCCCCGAAATAGGTCGTCGTTTCCGGGAAAGGCGTGAGGACCGTTGGCCCGGCCTCCTGCTGCCAGGGAGGCGTGTCGTAATCCGAAGGAACGACCGCCACACCCAGATGATCGCGGTACCACGCCGCAAGCGCAACAGGGTCACGGGCCAGGAAAAACAGCCCGCCGATGCCTTTTACTTTTTCCATGCATGCAGCGCCTAGAAGCGCAGTTTGGACAGATAGGCGTAGCTGTTGGTGAGGCTGGCAAAAGCATCTTTCGGCCAATCGTTTTCAACGATGAAGTGCTCAATGCCGGCCTTGTCCGCGCTGGCGAAAATCTTTTTCCAGTCAATGACGCCAGAGCCGACATCGGTCATGTCGGCCTCCAGAGTGCCCAGCTTCGTCAGAACCTTATTGTCATCGGAGGGTTTCGGGAGCTTCTTCATGTCCTTGACATGGACCAGCGGGAAACGGCCCGGGTAGCGATTGAAATAAGAAACGGGATCCTGGCCGGCGACGATAATCCAGCACAGGTCCATTTCCATGTTGCAGAGTTTCGGGTCCGTGGAATCGAGCAGAAAATCATAGGGGCGCTTGCCGCCCAGCAGCGGGCTTGGCTGAAACTCCCAGGTGTGATTGTGGTAGGCGAACTTGATGCCGGCCTTGTTCGAGGTTTCACCGGCTTTGTTGAATAGCTCGGCGATGCGCTTGTAGCCATCCGGCTCCTTGCGCAAATCGTCCGGAATCCCCGGGCAAACGATGTAGCTCTGCCCGATGATCTTTGCGGCTTCAATCGTTTCCGGCCAATGGCTTTCGACGATGTCATAGCCGACGTGGGAGGAGGGCGCGGTCAGCCCATCCTTGTCCAGGAGGGCGCGAACGTCCTTCGGCGAATGGTTGAAGAGGCCTGCAAACTCGACTTCTTTGTAGCCGATGGCGGCGACTTTGGAGATGGTGCCCTCGAAGTCACTCTTCATGAGGTCGCGGACGGTGTAGAGCTGCACGCCAACTTTTTCGATCTGGTGCGTGACGGCGAAGCTCTTGCTGGGAAGGGAAGTCAGAACAGCAGTGGCGATGGAAGTTTCCAGAAAAGTTCGGCGGTTCATGCGGGGATTGTACAACGAATCACGCACAGGGGCAGCAAAACAAAAGCGCCCCGAGAAGAACGGGGCGCTTTTGCTGGGCGGAAGCCACAACGCGTTCGCTGGGACGCGCGCTGTGGCTCCACGTTGGGGGTTAGAACAGGAACTTCAGACCAAACTGCAACGTTCGCGCGCGATGTGCGCCACCTGGGTGCAAGAATTCAGGTGAATTGAGGTCGCTATTCACCCCATTCCACTGCGTGTGATTAAAGATGTTGAACGCCTCCGCGCGAAACTGGAAGCCCATCGACTCCTTGATCTTGAAATTCTTGGTGAGCATCATGTCGAAGTTCGTGGTGCGCGGATTGCGGAGAATGTTGCGGCCGGCATTGCCGAAGGTGAGGCCTTGGGGATGCGCAAACGCGCAGGGGTTGTACAGTTGCGGACCGGCTCCGCTCACCGCGCAATCTGCCGATGCGGCGGACTTGGGGTCGCCCACAAGGTCCGCAAAAGTACCTGGCGAGGTGCTGTTGGCCACGCCCGCGTTGTCCGAGTAACTGCTGTCGGTGACACTAAAGGGTGTTCCCGTTTGGATCGAGGTGATCCCCGACCACTGCCAACCGCCGAGCGCGGTGTTTGTCAACCCCGTGGCGGAGCGGAAGAACGGCAGGGCGTAGACGTAGCTGATGTTCAGCATCTGACGCTGGTCGAAGTTGGAACTGGCGCGAGCCAGAGCAATATTGTAGGAATCCACCGTGCTTGCATCATAGCGATCGGAGGAATCATCAATGGAGTGGCTGTAGGTGTATGCGATCCCCAAGGTGAGCGGAGCAATCGAACGATTCACGGCGACCTGAAGCGAATTGTAGCTGGAATTCGCCCCATATTGTAAAAACGTGATGCTGCCGAAGCCTTGGATGGGCCGGTAGGGATTGGCATCATTGCCGCAGGCGATGTTCATGTTGATGGCGGCAAGTCCCGTAATCGCTGGTCCACCGTCTCCCGCAGTCATGGTGGTGCAGTCCCCTGGGTAAGTCGTCCCGTCGGGGCGGAGATATGACGAAGCGATGGGCTGGCCCGACTTGTACGGATTTGTCCCGGACAACGGGACAACCTGATTGGCGTCGAGCTGCTGGCCGAGGTGCGTGCCCTTGCTGCCGACATAGGCGACGCTGGTCACCAAATGCCCTGGAAACTCATGCTGTATGTTGAGATTCCATTGCTGGACATAAGGCCAAATACCCTTGGTGTCAGTGGCATTGAAGCCCAAGGGGAAAGCAAAGATGGCGCCGCCGCCGGAGCCGATGTTTGTGTAGCCGCTAATATTAGACTGTGTCTCGTTGAGCACGAGCGGCGGCGTTCCCTCGAGAGATTCGACGTTGGCTTCATTGCCATTGCCATGCTCGAAGAAGATCCCATAACCTCCGCGGACCGCCCATTTGCCATTGCCCCAAGGATCCCAGGCAAAACCGACACGCGGTGCAGGATTAAAAAGGCGGCCGTGGACGCAGCCGCTGGTAGTACCCGATGCGCCGCACTGAACGAGGCCGTTGAAGGCGCGCGGATCGGTGAAGGAAAGAGGCTGACCCGTAACGGGGTCGACCAAGGCTCCTTCTGGTATTAGGACTGGTGGGGTGCCAGTGGTGAACGTCGTGCCGTCCGCAATGCCGGGAACATTGGCAGGGTTGAAGACCGAGGGCTCGAAGTTGTAGGCCTGCTTGTACTTCTCGCGATATGTACCAAAGAGGCTGACGCGCAGACCTAGGTTGAGAGTTAAGCGCGGAGTGATGCGCCAGTCATCGTTGAAGTACGGTTCGACGATCTCGTAGCGGAAATAGTATTTGGGAGCTGAATTGGACTGCGAGTAAGACGCGACGTTGCCGAGCAGGAGATCGGCAAAGGCATTGCCGGTGCCGACAACGGAGTTACTTGCGGCAAAGGAAACGGTACCCTGTTCCGTGTCGAAGCCGATCTGCTCGTTTTTCTGTGCGATGACGCCGTAAGCGCCCATTTGCAGCGTGTGTTTCCCGACAATCTTAGTGAGGTTATCGCGCAAGGTGTAGGTCGGGTTGGCGTTATCCCAGGGGATATAACCCTGGCCCTCCGAGAAATCGGCGAAAGACGTATTCCCGCCGACGCTAATGTCCGGAAGTTTGTCACCGAAATTGGGGAAGATGCCCGTGGTGGTCAATCCGGCTGTCGAGCGCGATACGACGCCAGTGCCCTGATTCTTCAGGAAGATATGGTCACCGGTGTAGCTGGCCACAAATTCGTTCAAGAGGGTAGGCGAGATTTCCGCATTCAGGCGGGCGACGAAGCTGGTGCCCGGACCAACAAACGAGGTCTGAACGGTCGGAAAGCTGTACCCCATCCAGAGCGTAATGGGGGTAACGGTGTTCCAGGAATCATGAATATAACGGAAGGTGGCCCGCAGCTTGGGACTGAAATTGTGATCCAAGCGAACAAGTTCTTCGCGCCAGTTAGTGGAATTCGAAGGCGAAGCGTTATAGCAGGCAATTCCGCCGCAATTCGCCAAGGCCGCCGTCGGGTCGGTAATGGTTGGTTCCGGAATCATGGCCAAAAGAGGCAGAGCATTCGGGTCGACGGGCATCGGCCCTAGACTGCCGTCATATGGTGCTCCAGTCCGCGGGTCGACCGGACAATCGCCTGCAAAATTGCTGCTGGTGCAGACGTCGGTAAAGTCTCCCCCGCGCTCGGCATTAGAGGGAACAGATCTGTGGAAAACTTGTCCCGGAACGAGGTCCTTGCGCCACTCCTGGGACCAGAAGAAAAAGGTCTTCTCCTTGTTGGAGTTGTAGTGATTGGGAATGAAAACCGGACCGCCGATGGTATAGCCGAAATCGTGCTTCTTGAATTTGGGTGTCGGCTGATTCGGGTCGTCAAAGAAATTGCGGGCGTTCATGGCATCATTGCGCCCGAAGTAGTACACATCCCCGTGGAACGCATTTGTCCCGGACTTGGTTTCGACTTCGACGGTTCCGGAACCGTTGCGGCCGTACTGTGCGCCATAATTGGAGGTAAGCACTTTGACCTCGGCAATGGCGTCGATGCTGGGATAGACGTTCAGTGTGGAGTTGGAACCGTTGTCCATGTTGTCGCCGCCGTCGAGTTCCCAGTTGTTGTACTCGGTGCGGCCGCCATTAAAGCTGAACAGAACGTTTCCGTACACGCCGACGGTACCTTCATCCTGGCCGGTCTGATTGCTGACTCCGGGGACAATCGTGGCGAGTTGCGTGAAATTGCGTCCATTGAGCTGGAGTTCGCTGATCTGGTTGCCAGAGACGGTGCCTGAGAGTGCCGAGGATTGCGTTTCCACTGTCGCGACGCTCTCGCCAGTGACGACGATTTCTTCGGTCACGGCGCCGATCGTCAGCGTCACGTCGACGCGGGCTTTCTCGGCGACGCTCAGGACAATCTTCGAAGCGGTATATTTTTGAAAGCCCTTGGCGGTAACCGACAGATTGTAGGTGTCGCCGGGCAAGCCGGGGACGACGTAAGCGCCCACGTCATTTGTCGTTGTCGTCCGAGTGAGCGTACCCCCAGTGTTGGTAAGCACAACTTCCGCGCCGGCAACTACGGCGCCGGACTTATCGAGAACCGTGCCGCTGATGTAACCAGTGTCCTGCGCGGCTGTAAGCAGAGGAAAGACGAACAACAGTGCAATGATTCCGAGGTAGGAGAGGAGCCGCGTGCCATGCGAATGATAAGCGAATGGAATTGCCTTCACGATGAGACCTCCTGAAACTTAGTTTCCGATCGAATGTTGGAGAGATTGGAGGCTGGAGGAAGAGGAAAAAGAGCGGAAAATCACCCTAAAATCCGCGTCCGACCACTCGCCGCCACATCCCCGGTTCCTCGACGGGACCTTGCCGGGCCCCAAAACAATTTATTAAATCGGATTAATAAAGGAAAGTCGCGTATCTGTCAAGCACAAAATGAATCCTTTTCCCCGGGGCCATCAACTGTGGCTCCCCTCGGCTAGAGTAAGGCCAATGCCAATGACGCGAACCTGGCTTGAAGCGGGCACTGAGAATGGCGGAAACTAGTGCCGTTCCAACTATTTTGACCACATGGCTGGGAGGTTCGATGAACTACTCCTACGTTTTGTTGAGCCAGCGGGATGGGAGATTCTACATCGGCAGCACCGGCGATTTGCGAGTTCGGTGGCAGAAACACAGCTCCGGCGCAGTGCGTTCCACCGCCCATCGCCGGCCCTTGCGCCTGATCTACTATGAGGGATGTTTGAGCATTGACGACGCCCGCCGGCGAGAGCGTTACCTCAAAACGGGACGAGGAGGGCGCTATCTCAAACAACGCCTTGCTTCTTGGCTGGCCGAAATTCGTAGCAACAAGTTGGAACGGCACTAGCCGGAGACAGATGAGATACAGACAAACAGCTCTTGGGATTTGTTCGGGAATGATACTCGCGGCCAGCATGGTCTGCGACGTGCCCGCGGCGTCGCGCTTTTCAGTTGGGGCGAGTTCGAAGCGCCAAGCAGGCGCTGCCAATGATCCTCAAGCCTGGTTTCAACAAGGGCAGGCGGCCCTCCAGAGCGGCGATCTGCAAGCCGCCGAAGACGCCTTTCGCAAGGTGTTGGCAGCGGATCCAAAGGCTGGTGCCGCCTACGCCAATTTGGGCGTTATCGCCATGCGCCGCAAGCAGTGGGATGAAGCCTTGAGAAATCTGAAAAAGGCCGAGAGGCTTTCTCCCAAAATGGCGGGCATTCGCCTGAACATCGGACTTGTCGAGTTTCGCCGCGAGAATTACGCCGGAGCCATTCCCCCGCTGCAAAGCGTCGTGCGCGATGAGCCCAATTCGCAACAGGCGCGCTACCTGCTCGGCCTGTGCCAGGTCTTCACCCAGGATTACGCTGCTGCCGTGAAGACGCTCGAGCCCCTTTGGGAGCCGATGTCCGGCAACGTGATGTATCTTTACGTCCTGGGTATGGCTGCCAGTCGCGCGGGCGACAACGAACTCGACCAAAAGGCTATCCTCCGCCTCATTGAAATTGGCGGAGACACACCGGAGTTTCACCTGATCCTCGGCAAAGCCTATCTCCAGCGTGACGAGATTGCGGGCGCCCTAACAGAACTGGAAAAGGCCCAAGCCCTGGACCCTCGACTGCCGTATTTGCATTTCAACCTCGGGGTGGCCTACAGACACAGTGCCAACTACGAGAAGAGCGAAGCCGAATTCTTGAAGGATATTCAACTGGAGCCGGAGCTTGTGGACAACTACGTCCAGCTTGGGTACCTCTACTGGCTCGTGCAGCGGAATGATGACGGCGTGCCGGAATTTCGCAAGGCGCTCGAGAAGGATCCAAAAAGCGGCGACGCCTGGTTTGGTCTGGCAAGAAGTTACCTCCGGCAAAAGAAACATGCCGAGGCATTGCAAGCGATCGATAAAGCGGCAAAATTGGCGCCGGCAAGCCAGCGCGTGCACTTCATACGCGGCCAGGTGCTGCAAGGTCTGGGCCGCAAAGACGAAGCCCAGGCCGAGTTTGACATCGCGAAAAAACTCATGGACAAAGGGTTCACTGAGGATCGGGAAAAAATGGAAGAGCGGTACGTGCCGAGCCCGGAGTTGACCCAACTGCCGAACTGAAGAGCGCCCCCCAAGGCCAGAGCTAGACCTGAGGCGGCTTTTGCCAGGGGCCGCGGGCTCGCTCCAGAGTTTCGGCGACGGCGAGGAGGAGTTCTTCTTCGTAAGGCCGGCCAACGAGTTGCACGTTGATTGGCAAGCCCTCGAGCGATTTTCCAAGTGGCAAGGACAATCCCGGAAAGCCTGCGAGATTCAGCCACTGGCAGTAGCGCATCGTATCGCGGTAATTGTGCGAATCGCCGGCGCGATAATTGCCCGCGCCATGTTTGAAGGCAGGCGCCGTGGAAACAGGCGAGAGAAGAATCGGCACATCGCGCAATTGCCGGAGCAGATCAGCGTGCACCAGGTCGCGTTCGGTGCACGCGGCCATGAACGATTCCAGTGTGACCGCAGGTTCCGCCGCTGCCGCTGCAAGATATTCTTGCAACATCGGGCTCAACAACTCTTCCTGGCCCTTCGCGCTGTGACGAATCAGATCGCCGATCACCGGGCCAAAAAAGAACCACCACAATTCCAGCGCACGGTCGAGTCCTTCCAACTTCACCGGCTCGACATGGAAGCCCTGCTCCGTGAGGAGTTGACCCGCGCGGTGAACGGCGGCTTGCGTCTCGGGCGTGGGGGCGCCGAGCACGCTGCTCTCGAGAATTCCGATGCGCAGACCGCGCAATTCCTCCGCACCAATAGACCGCAACGGTACAGGAGCGGAGAGTGCGTCGCCGGCGTCCGGCCCGGCCATCACCTCGAAGAGCGCGCGAAGATCCGCAGCCGTGCGGGCCATCGGCCCCACCACACCGATCCACGAAAACGCGCCTGCCCCCGGGGGGAAATGCCCCGTGGCCGGGATGCGGCCCGGCGTCGGTTTCAGTCCGCAAATGCCACAGAAATGCGCAGGCGCGCGAACGGAACCCCCGCCGTCGCTCCCGACCCCGCCCATGGAACAGCCGCTGGCAATTGCCGCCGCTTCGCCACCGCTCGAGCCGCCTGCGGATCTGGAAGGGTCCCAGGGATTGGAAGTTTTTCCGGAGAGGCGATTGTCTGTTTCGTAGGCCATCAGGAATTCCGGAGTGTTGGTATTGCCCAGCAGGATTGCTCCGGTGGATTCCAGGCGGGCCACGAGCGTGGCGTCGCTCGCAGGCACGTAGTCTTTGCGCAAAAGCGAGCCTGCGGGACAGGGCCAGCCGGCTACATCAATACACGACTTCACCGTGAGCGGAATCCCTGTCAGCGCCCGCCACGGCTCATTACGCTTTATAGCAGCTTCCGCTCGGCGAGCCCGCGCCATCGCCGACTCCGCGTCCAGATGAACGAAGGCATTGAGCTTTGGCTGGAGCGCCTGAGCGCGCTGCAGATGTGCCGTGATCACCTCAACGGGAGAGATTTCTTTCCGGCGAAATTTCTCGAGCGTTTCAGCGATGGAAAAATAATTGCAAGTGGCCATGGGGCTCCTTCAGCAAGGTAAAGGCCGGCGTGCTTGTGGTCAAGGTATTCAGGACTAGGCCGGACCGCAACCGCAGAAGACCTCCATAAAAACGGTTGACGATGTCCTGCTGAGCCAAGACAATCAAAAGGATAGTGGGACGGAGCCAGATTCACGAGGTGTTGCGCGTCCAGAAAGAACATTCCTTCATGGCCTTCACACAATTCAGTTCACGCCATCGTTTCTTTGTCCTGAGTGCGCTGCTCGCATTACTCGCAGTTGGCTCCCTAGCCGTGTTGCGTCTCAGGGCGTCGCAAGTGCCCGCGGTTCCAAAGCCTGGAGCCGCCGCGGACAAGGGCATTTCTCCTGAAGCAATGCGCCTGAATACGTTGGGCGTGGCCTACATGAACCAGCAAAAGGCCGCCGAAGCGCAAAAATATTTCGAGCAGGCACTGGCGGCAGACCCTCATTTCGCAGCAGCGAAGATGAATCTGGGCATCTCTTTCCTGGGCCAGCAGAAAGTGGAGCGGGCCCGAGCCGCTCTTGAGGAGGCTGCCGCGAAACTTCCGCAGGATCCCTATGCCTGGTACAACCTAGGCCTCGCCTACAAGGACTGCAACGAATCGGAAAAGGCCATCGCCGCTTTCCAGCGCGTGGAAAAAATTGTGCCCGAAGAGCCGGATGCCTTCTACTTCGAGGGTTTCATGAATGCGCAGTTGCTGCGCTATGACGAAGCGATTGCAGCATTTCAGAAGGCCCTGGCGCTGTCTCCCTTTCACGCCTCGGCGCAGTTCGGACTCGCGCGCGCCTACCAGCGGAAGGGCGATGCCGTTGCTGCCCGTGAAAGCATGAAGCAGTTTCAGAAAATCAACTCCGAGCATTTGGGCGCACCATTTGGCGCGGGCTACGGCGACCAGGGCAAATACTCTCTCGCGGAATTCATACACGGCACCGTGGCCACGGCCCCACTCGAGATTCCAGTACATTACACACAGGTACCTCTTGCCGAGCGCGTCTTGATGGCTCCGAGCCTCGGTCCAAGCAGCGGAGCGTGCTTCCTCGATTATGACGGGGACGGCAAGCCCGATCTTTTCCTGGTTGGCGCCGGCGAAGGCAAGAGCCGCCTGCTCCACAATCTCGGCGACGGCAAATTTGAGGATGTGACGGAGAAAGCCGGGCTGGGAAGTCTCGGCGGGGGATTGGGGTGCGCCGCGGGCGATTTCGACAGCGACGGCCACACCGATTTGGCCGTCTGCGAAATGGGCGGCGTGCGCCTGTTTCGCAACGACGGTAAGGGCAAGTTCGAGGACGTGACGGACAAAACCGGGATTCGCCGCGAAAAGGGCTGTGTTGCCGCAACTTTTGTGGATTACGACCACGATGGCGACCTCGATCTTTACCTGACGATGGCCCCCGGCAGTGAAACGCGTAAGAACCGGCTCTGGCGCAACAACGGAAACTCCACCTTTACGGATGTCTCTGAGGAATCCGGCATGGGCCTCGATGCCACGGGCGCTGGCGTCGCCATGACGGACTTCAACAACGATCGCGCGATCGATTTTGTCGTCGCCGGTGGGCCGCAAGGTGCGGCCATTTTGCTGAATCCACGTGAAGGAAAGTTCAAGGCGCTCCCGGGGATCGATTTTGCAAAAGAAAATTTGCCGCCCGCCGTTGGCGTCATCGCCTTTGATTTCGACAAAGACGGCTGGATGGATCTGGCGTTTACGCACGCCGGTCCGCCGGGACTCACGCTGTGGCGAAACGTTGAGGGCAAGAAACTCGAACGCGTGCGACTGCCCGTTCTCGGCTGGAAGCAGGGCTGGGGTCTCACATCGCTGGACTTCGATAATGATGGGTGGCTCGATCTTGCGGCAGTCGGCGAATCCGCGAATGGCGGGGAGATTCGGCTGTTGCGCAATCTGGGCGAAGCGGGCTGGGCCGATGTCACGAAAAAGACGCAACTCGATGCCGTCAAGTTGAGCAAGCCGGCGGCGATCGCGGTAGCCGATCTGAGAACCAATGGCAGCCCCGACCTGATAGTGACCCAAGCAGGAGGCGCTCCCATCCTGCTTGAAAATGTTGGCGCCAACAAAAACAATTGGATTCAGATCGACCTCAAAGGCCTGGATGACAACAAGAACGGAATCGGAACTAAAGTGGAGATTTTCGCCGGAAGCCTCTACCAGAAATGGGAAATGGCCGGCGCTTCCGGCTACCTCAGCCAAAATTCACCCACCTTGATCGCGGGCCTGGGCAGCGAACAATCCACGGACGTGGTGCGTCTCTTGTGGCCGAAGGGAGTACCGCAGGACGAAGTGAACCTCCAGGCTGGGAAAGTCCAGATGATCAACGAACTCGACCGCCGCGGAAGCTCCTGCCCGCTTCTCTTCTCGTGGAATGGCAAGGAATACGAATTCATTGCCGACATGATCGGCCCCGCGGTTGTGGGCCATTGGGTAGCCCCGGGTGAACGCGACGTTCCCGATTCCGACGAATATCTGAAAGTTCCGGCGAAGAGTGTCCGGCCGAAAAATGGACTGCTGAGTTTCCGCTTCATGGAACCTATGGAAGAGACCGTTTACCTCGACCAGGTGCGCCTGCTGGCCATCGATCACCCTGCCGATGTCGAGGTCAATCCCAACGAGCGCTTCGCCAGCGCGCCGCCCTTCCCTGAATTTCGCGTGATTGCCACGCAGCATGCGCAATTGCCGGTTGGGGCGTGGGACGACCATGGCAACGACGTGCTGCCGCTGCTCGCCAAGCGCGACCGCAAATACGTCACGCAGTTTGACGGCCTGCCCTACACCGGGTTTGCCAAATTGCACTGGATCGAACTCGATCTCGGACAGTGGGACGCGGCACAACCCCTGCGCTTGCTGCTCGACGGCTACACCGACTATTTCACCGCGACTTCCATGTACGCCGCCGATCAGGCGGGCATCCGGGTCATTGCGCCCTACGTTGAAGCACAAGACGCGCAAGGCAAATGGGTGCGTGTCGTCGAGGACATGGGATTTCCCGCCGGCCTGGAACGCACCATGGTGGCCGATCTTAGCGGAAAGATTCCCGCCGGCACGCGGCGCATCCGCATCGTCACCAACCTGAAGATTTATTGGGACGCCGTGCGCATCGATCAGACGCCTGAAACGAAGAACTTCCGCGTCAGCGAGGTTCCGCTGGCCACCGCTACGCTGGAATTCCTCGGCTACCCGCAGGAAATTCGCCTGCAACCCGCGAGCGACACGATGTATTCCTACGCGAAGCGCAGCGCCACAGGGCCTTACGCACGAGCAGCGGGAAACTATACGCGCTACGGCGACGTGAAAACTTTGCTTAGCGCTTCCGACGACAAGTTCGCCGTGTTCGCATCCGGCGAAGGCGTCAAGCTCGAATTCGATCCGCGCCATCTCCCCGGTCTTCCAGCGGGCTGGGTGCGCGACTACTTCTTCTATGCCGACGGCTTTGAGAAAGACATGGATTTTTACGCGGCCAACGCCTTTACGGTAGAGCCCCTGCCAAGGCATGGCCTGCTCTCGTACCCCTACCCGGAGGGCAAGGAGTATCCCCTCGACGACGAACACTTACGATACAAACTGGAGTACGACACACGCACGCGTTCGGACCGGCTGCCTGGCAGTTTGCGCTACGAATATCCCGCACAGAAGTGAGGGAAACAGCCTAGCGAGAAGCGGCGTCGCCACGAGCGGCCATCGTGCCGGAGAAATCGCCTGGGAGCCATCTCATAAACATTTCTTAGGGGGTCGGAGCTTCAGCTCCGACATCAAAACGCCCGCTAGAATGGGCTTCAGCCCCTGAGGAAACTCTTCCCCCTGAATCCATTTACGAGACAAGCCCTAGTCGCGGGACTCGCCGCAGATGAAACCACCCGCGTCCTGGAATAGAGCCGCAACCGCTCACGCTCCGGCAGGGACCCAGGTTCGCTTCTGCGCGCTTTCCGCGATCGCTTCGCAGAGCAGGAGCTCTTCGTGGCCCGTGTCAAACGTCGGAAACGTTCTTGGCGCGCGGAAATCTCCGGCGGCGATGTAGTTATAAAAATCCTTGAAAAGTTGCACGAAAGTGTCCGGGTAACCCTCGGCGTGCCCGCCGGGGTAAGCTGCATAACCCCGCGATTCCGGCGATTGCAGCCCGGGATCCTTCGGGAGCACCTCGCTGGCGCGGTCTCGCCGGCCAATCCAGAGCGAATTTGGCGATTCAGAATCGAATGCCAGCGAGCCTTCGGAGCCATCAATTTCAAACCACAAGCGCGCTTTGCGCCCGGCACTGACTTGCGAAACGGTCATCACGCCATGAGCATCGTTTTCAAACCGCAGCAGCACGGACGCGTAATCGTCGGTCGTCATCAGCACTTCCTCGGTTTCCACCGCGCCTGCTTTCTGAAATGTCTCCACGCGCCCTTTGGGCTTTCGCCGTGTCGGAAGAACCGTGGCTAGATCGGCGCAAAGTTCGGACACCTTGCTATCGGTGAGCCAAGTCACCAGATCGAGCCAGTGGGTGCCAATGTCGGAGACGGCGCGCAACTCACCACCCGACTTTGCTTCCAGCCGCCAGTTCCAATCCGTGGGAAATAGCAACCAATCCTGCAAAAAGCTGCCGTGCACGAGCCGCACCTGGCCGATTGCGCCTCTGCGGATCAACGCGCGAGCTTCCTGACACAGGGGGTAGTAGCGCAGGTTGTAAGCCACTCCGCTCACGCGTCCCGTTTCTTTCGCCAGGGAAACCAGCGCCGCGGATTCCCGCGAATCCAGCGTCAGCGGCTTTTCGCACAACACATTCTTCCCGGCGCGGAGGAGTTGGCTGGCCTCCTGGAAATGCTCGTTGTTTGGCGTGCACAAATGCACGACCTGAACGGACGAATCGGCGGCCAGTTCCTCGAGCGAAGCGTACGCTCGAGGCAATCCCAGCGCATCCCGCGAAGCTTTGGTGCGTTCCGGTGTGCTCCCCAGCACTCCCTGAACGGAAATGCCGAGGCGCCGCAGGGCGTCCAGGTGCGCTCGCCCGACGAATCCCAATCCAATGATGGCCGCGTTGATTTTCTGCATGAGGATTCCTTATGAGTGCATCAGCCCATTAGAGTAATTCATCCAATGGAACTGCAGAGGAACAATTATCTTGGAAGGCACCGCGTGACACCGCGCGGCTGGAAACCTCGTGATTAGAACTCATCTCACAAATACTCTTTTGGGGGTCGGAGCTTCAGCTCCGACATCAAATTGCCTGCTCATGATTGGGCTCGGTAGACCCTGGGCTTCAGCCCAGGGCGCGAAGCGCCCCTGAGGAAACTCTTTCCTTCCCGCTGAATCCATGTATGAGACAAGCTGTAGCGGAAATCCTCAATGCCAAGAAGGTCTGAAATGCATACACTGGTATTGGAGATCAGGAGGATCGAGGGATGCGAACGAAGCATGCCGTAATGGCAGGACTCGCGTTGCTTGCTGCTTCGGCCGCGGCGTATGCGGGGCCGAGCGGAGGCACCGTCAGCGGCAAAGTGACCTACGAGGGCACGCCGGCCAAGATGAAACCCATTGACATGTCCATGGAACCTTCTTGCGCCAAGATGTACGCGACGCCGCAACTCGCGGAAACCGTCGTGACCGGCGCCGGCAACAGCCTGGAAAACGTGGTGGTCTACGTATCCGCGGGAGCGCCAAACGACGCGGCTCCTTCCAACGCGGCGACCTTCACCCAGAAGGGTTGCCGGTACATCCCGCACCTGCTGGCCTTTCAGGTCAATCAGGAATTGAAGATCACCAACGAGGATCAGACCGTTCACAACATTCATCCACAGCCGAAGCGGAACCGCGAGTGGAACAAATCGCAGCCGCCGGGAGCGCCGCCGATTCGCGAGAGCTATGAGCAGGCGGAATTCATTCCCGTGAAGTGCAACGTGCATCCCTGGATGCACGGCACCCTTGCGGTGATGCCCAACTCGCACTACGCCGTGACCAGCGTGGGCGGTTCGTTCTCGCTGGCAAACTTGCCTCCGGGCAAGTACACCATCACGGCCTGGCACGAGTCTTACGGCGAACAGTCGCAGGAAGTCACCATCAGCGGCAGCGAAACCAAGACCATCAACTTCGTCTTCAAGCCCAAGCCGAAATAGTCGACGCCGCAAAATCAAGCCGTTCCCGGGGGGGCCCTGGGTGGCCTCGTGTATAATCTTCAGGGCACGCCAGCCAACTCCATGATCCCCTTCATTCACATAGGCCCCTTATCGATTCCCACGTACGGTCTGATGGTGGCGCTTGGTATGATCTGCGCCGCCTACATTTTTCAAGCGGACCTCGACCGCCGCGGCATGAAGACGGAAACTCCTTTGTCGCCCTGGTTTCCTAGCATCCCTCTGGACGCGTTCACGATGATCACGATCGCCGGGTTGACCGGCATCTTCTGCTCGAAGGTGTACAGCGCGCTGGAATCGCCCACGGAATTTATTGCCCATCCGGTCGGGCTAATCTTCAATCGTTATGGCTTTACCTGGTTTGGAGGGTTTCTCGGCGGCTTTGCTGCGTTCATTTTTCTCGGCAAGCGTGCCGGATTTTCGCTGTTGGGATTTCTGGATGCCTGTTCGCCTGCGGGCGCGTTTGGCTACGCCATCGGGCGAATGGGCTGCTTACTCTCAGGCGATGGCGATTACGGAACGCCAACGACATTGCCCTGGGGCATGAGCTTTCCGAATGGCGTTGTTCCCACGACGGACCGCGTCCACCCGACACCCGTGTACGAATTCCTGGTCTGGTGCGCGATTGGCGCGTTTCTTTGGTATTTAGGCGGCAAGTTTCTGCGCCGCCCTCAAGATAAAGGTCTTATTTTCTGCGGCTATCTGATTTTGACGGGAATCGCGCGGTATCTGGTGGAGATCATCCGCATCAACCCACGCGTCTTCCTGGGCCTGACTAATGCGCAGATCGTCAGCATTCTATCCGTGATCGCTGGAGCTGGGCTTTTCCTGTGGATTAGGAGCCGCGATACGGTGGCCGGGGAAAAAACTTCGTCCCACTGACACGGCGTTCTTCCATCTTTTCGCAATCGAGACTTCCGCGGCAAATTCTTGATTCGGCGCGGGCTCCTCTTTCTCTGATTTCCCTGCGCATCAAAAACTTGAAGCATGCCTGGGGCTTTTCGATTTCCGCTGGGTAGAACTCCTACTCCAGCATTTGCCGCAAAACGTACTGCAGAATGCCGCCGTGCTTGTAATACGCCACCTCTTCCGGCGTATCCACCCGCACAGTTGCAGTGAAGGTTTTCTCCGCCCCGTCCGCGGACTTGGTGCGAACGGTGACTTGCTTCCGTGGCGTTAGAGCGGACACGCCATCAATCGAGAACACCTCGTGCCCCGTCAGACCAAGGGACTCGCGAGTTTCGCCGGTCTTGAATTCCAGCGGGAGCACGCCCATGCCCACGAGGTTGCTGCGGTGAATGCGCTCGTAGCTCTCCGCGATGACGGCGCGCACGCCGAGCAGCCGGGTGCCTTTGGCGGCCCAGTCGCGCGAGGACCCGGAGCCGTATTCCTTGCCCGCGATCACCACTAGGGAAACGCCTTCTTCGCGGTACTTTACCGCAGCGTCGTAGATAAACATCTTTTCGCCCTCGGGCAGATGCAGCGTCCAACTGCCTTCCGTGCCAGGAGCAAGTTGATTCCGCAGGCGGATGTTCGCAAACGTGCCGCGCATCATCACCTCGTGGTTGCCGCGGCGCGCGCCATAGGAATTGAATTCGTGCGGCTTCACGCCACGCGCGATCAGGTATTTCCCAGCCGGGGAATCCACGGCGATGGAACCCGCCGGTGAAATGTGATCGGTGGTCACGCTATCGCCGAGTACCGCGAGCACGCGGGCACCATGAATATCCGCAAGCGGAACGGGCGTCCTCGGCATGTTTTCGAAATACGGAGGCAGCTTGATATACGTGGAGTTCGCATCCCACTTGTACAGATCCCCTTCGGGAATGGGCATGGCTTTCCAGCGCGCGTCGCCCTCGAACACTTCGCTGTATTCCTTGCGGTATTGCTGGGTGGAAACCGCAGCGCGGACCGTGGACTCTACTTCCTGCGCGGTAGGCCAAATTTCACGCAAATAGACAGGCTTCCCGGCGGAATCGGTACCGAGCGGTTCGGTGGTCAAGTCCATGTCCATACGACCGGCGAGCGCGTAGGCCACGACGAGCGGCGGGGAAGCGAGGTAATTCGCGCGCACCAGCGGGTGCACGCGCCCTTCAAAATTGCGGTTGCCGCTCAGCACGGCAACAGCAATGAGGTTGTTTTCCTTGATGGCCGCGCTGATGGGATCGGACAGAGGTCCACTGTTGCCGATGCAGGTTGTGCAGCCGTAGCCCACCAGGTGAAACTTCAGTTTCTCGAGATACGCCATCAGGCCGGAGGCTTGCAGATAGTCCGTCACCACTTTCGAGCCCGGCGCGAGACTGGTCTTCACCCATGGCTTCACGTGTAATCCGCGCTCGACCGCCTTCTTGGCCACCAATCCCGCGCCGAGCATCAGTGAAGGATTGGAGGTGTTCGTGCAACTCGTAATGGCGGCAATCACGACCGCGCCGCTGGAAAGCTCGAAGGCATCGCCATTGTTTTTGACGTGAACCTGTTTTGCGGACGCGCCTTCCAGCACTTTCGTGAAAGATGCTTTCGCGTTCTTCAGCGCGACGCGGTCTTGCGGGCGCTTGGGTCCCGCCACCGTTGGCTCAACGCTGCCGAGATCGAGCTCCAGCGAGTCGCTGAACGCAGGGTCGGGCGTTGCGTCCGTCCGAAAAAGGAACTGCTCCTTGCAGTAGGCTTCCACCAGCGCGACGTGTTCGTGCGAACGTCCGGTGAATTCCAGGTAGGCGAGTGTTTCCTTGTCCACGGGGAAAAAGCCCATGGTCGCGCCGTATTCGGGAGCCATGTTGGCGATTGTGGCGCGGTCCGGCACACTTAAGGTGGAAAGGCCGGAGCCGTAGAACTCCACGAACTTCCCGACAACGCCTTTCTTTCGGAGCATCTCCGTGACGGTAAGAACCAGGTCCGTCGCAGTGGCTCCTTCGCGCAGCCGGCCGTGGAGCTTGAAGCCTACGACTTCCGGCACGAGCATCGAGAGAGGCTGGCCCAACATGGCGGCCTCCGCTTCAATTCCGCCGACGCCCCAGCCGAACACGCCCAGCGAATTCACCATCGTGGTATGCGAATCGGTGCCGACGAGCGAGTCCGGGTAGGCTTCGATGCGGCTGCCGCTCGGAACGGAGCAAACCACTCGCGCGAGATACTCGATATTGACCTGGTGGCAGATGCCCGTATCGGGAGGCACGACCTTGAAATTGCGGAAGGCGTTTTGTCCCCAGCGCAGGAACGCATAGCGCTCGACGTTGCGCTGGAATTCGAGTTCCGCATTCATGCCGAAGGCGTTTACGTTGCCGAAACTGTCCACCTGAACGGAGTGGTCGATTACCAGCTCCGCGGGGAAAAGGGGGTTGATGCGCTTGGGATTGCCGCCCATTTTTTGAACCGCTTCGCGCATCGTGGCCAGGTCCACGATGGCGGGGACGCCGGTGAAATCCTGCAACAGGACGCGTGCGGGCATAAAGGCAATTTCTTTTTGGTCTGCACCGGGTTTCCAGCTTGCAAGCGCGCGGATATCCTCGGCGCGAACGGAACGTCCGTCCTCACAGCGCAGCAGGTTTTCCAGCAAAATGCGGAGGGAGAAGGGAAGCCTGGTGAATTGACCGAGGCCCTGCTTTTCCAGCTTTTCGAGGCGCTGAATTTCAAAAGTTTGCGCGCCAACGTTCAGATTGTCTCGCGTTCCGAAGGAATTAGCTGTGGAGATAGGCATTATAGCGATCCTTTCTCGGAATGGTTGGGCTTCTATAATAACCGAAATCTCGCGGCGGCGCGGGAACGCTATAATGGCAAGGCCGTGAAAATCGTCCTGATATCGACGTACGAACTGGGGCGGCAGCCGTTTGGGCTGGCCTCTCCGGCAGCCTGGCTGCGAGGGCGCGGGCATGCGGTAACTTGCCTGGATTTATCGCGGGAACCCTTGAACGAAGCGGCCGTGCGAGAAGCGCAATTGGTGGCATTTTATGTGCCCATGCACACCGCGACACGCCTCACGCTGGAACTTCTGAAACCCGTTCGCCGCATGCAGCCCCACGCGCATTTGTGCGCCTATGGGCTGTACGCTTCGCTTTCCGCGGAGAGTTTTCGCGCCCACGGTGTGAACAGTTTATTGGGGGGCGAATTTGAGCAGTCCCTGCTGGATCTTGCGGAGCACCTGGAGGGCCTATCGGCTTCGCCGCAGATTCATCCGTTGGACACAGGCGTTTCGCTGGCGCGGCTGCGTTTCCAAAAGCCAGATCGCGAAGGATTGCCGCCGCTGCGTTCGTACGCGCACCTGGTGTTGCCGAACGGCGAACACCGCACGGTGGGATATACGGAAGCGAGCCGCGGCTGCAAACATCTGTGCCGGCATTGTCCGATTGTGCCGGTATACAACGGTGTGTTCCGCATCGTCGACCGGGAGGTGGTGCTTGCGGACATTCGCCAGCAGGTGGCCGCCGGCGCGCAGCACATCACGTTTGGCGATCCGGATTTCTTCAATGGAGTGGGACACGCCATTCCGCTGGTGGAAGCGCTGCATCGCGAATTCCCCGCGCTCACCTTTGACGTGACGATCAAGGTGGAGCATCTTCTGCAAAATGTCGCATTGCTGCGGACGCTGCGGCAAACGGGATGCCTGTTCATCATTTCCGCGGTCGAATCTCTGGACGACGGCATTTTGCGGAAACTGCGGAAGGGCCACACGCGCGCGGACTTCTTTCGTGTCGTCGAAGAATGCCGGCAGGCCGCTATCACTCTTCAGCCGACGTTTGTTCCATTTACCCCCTGGACGACATTTGAAAACTATCTGGATCTGTTCGAGAATCTGCGGCGGCTCCATCTGATCGAAGCTGTCGCGCCCATCCAACTGGCCATACGCCTGCTGATTCCCTCGGGATCGCTGCTGCTGGAATTGCCGGACATCCGTGAGATGGTTGGACCGTTTGATGCCGGGGCGCTCGTCTATCCCTGGAAAAATCCCCATCCGGGGGTGGACCGGCTGGCCGAGGAAACTCAGGAAATCGTTGCCGCGAGCGAGAAGATGAAACGCAGCCGGACGGCGACGTTCGAGCAGCTTTGGCGCGCGGCGCATCGTGCTGCCGGCCGGAAAACGGAAGAATCGTCGATGCCGCTTCTGGCTGCTCGGGCGACGGTGCCCTATCTCAACGAGCCCTGGTATTGTTGAGCGGAGCCGACACGGGACCAGTTGGTCCCGATAGCCAAGGCTAAGGAAGCGGTGCGGCAGGCGGAGACGTTTGTTTAGCCCGATCCGATCGGGTCGCGTGTTTCTGTGATTTCTATCGCCGACGAAAAACGGGATCGCCATTCGATGAATCCACCAAAACGGCTGCTGCTGTTTGCCACAAAACTCGGGTACCAGACGCGTTCATTCAACGCAGCGGCCGAAAAGCTTGGTGTGGAGCTTGCTTTTGTTACCGATCGCTGCGGGAGGATGGACGATCCCTGGAATGACCATGCGCTCCCCGCACATTTTGAATCGCCGGAAACCGCGGCGCGGGCCGTCTTGGATGCGCAGCGAGGACTGCGTGTCGACGGCGTCCTGGCTTTAGGCGATCGTCCGGGGCCCACGGCTGCGTATGTGGCGCGGGGCCTTGGGCTGCTCCACAATCATCCGGCGAGCGTGGAGGCGTGCCGGAACAAGTTGCGCACGCGGGAAGTGTTTCGCGAAGCCGGAATTCCGGTGCCGTGGTTCCGCGGCGTCTCGTTAAGTGCCATGCCCGAGCCCGCACTCCTGGGCATTCACTATCCATGCGTGCTCAAGCCGCTTTCGCTTTCGGCCAGCCAGGGAGTGGTGCGCGCCAACAATCGCGAGGAGTTCGCTATGGGCGCGGCGCGACTGAAAAGACTTCTGGAATCGCCGGAGATACGCGCGACACGAGAACCTCATCGGGATCAAATGCTCGTCGAAGGCTATTTGCCTGGCAAGGAAGTGGCCGTCGAAGCGCTGCTGACCGAGGGGGCGCTCAGGATACTGGCGATATTTGACAAGCCGGATCCGCTGGAAGGGCCATATTTCGAGGAGACGATTTACGTCACACCGTCGCGGCTGCCGGATTCCGAGCAGCGCGCCATCGCAAGCTCTTTGCGATCCGCCCTGCAAGCCTTGGGACTGACGCACGGCCCCGTGCACGCTGAGTTTCGCCTAAATGAACAGGGAGTCTGGCCCATTGAAGTGGCGCCGCGGCCCATCGGTGGATTGTGCGCCAGGGCCTTGCGATTTTGCCTTGCTGGAAGCCATTTCATAAATAGTTCTTGGGAGGGCACGGCTTCAGCCGTGCCGAACAGCTACGCAAATTCTAGGGTTTTAACCCCTGAGGTGAGCGCGGCTAGCTTGCGTAGCATTCATGAGATAGGCTCTGATGCGGAAGAAGAGATCGGTCTGGAGGAACTTCTCTTGCGCCACGCGCTTGGCTTGCCCGGCGGCGATGCGGTTCGCGAAGCAGGCGCTTCGGGAGTCATGATGATTCCGGTGCCGCGGAGCGGCGTTCTGGAGAATGTAGCAGGAGAGGAATTGGCGCGGCAAATTCCCGGGATCACCAGCCTCGAAATTACCGCGCGCATGCACGATTACATCGCGGCCTGGCCGGAGGGATCGAGCTATCTCGGTTTCCTGTTTGCGCGTGGCGATACCCTGGCAGCCGTGGAAGCGGCGCTGCGGGCGGCGCATGCCCAACTGAAATTCACTCTAACGCCGCGCTTGCCCGTCGAACACCCCCTCACCCACACCACTCCACGCGCCGAGGGCACTTAAAGAAACTCAAAAATAGGTCTGGGGGCCTTACTTCGGCACTCTATTTCTGCCATCCCCGGCCTCCAACAGGAGCTTTTTTGAGTGCCTTCCCGCAAAGCACATGGTGGATCGATTTAACTGGTGCGTGGACTCTGAACACTTAAAACTTAAAACTTAAGACTTCTGTTAGCCCTTCGCCTTGGGTGGTACGTAGCCCTCGGGCAATCTCGCGCCTTCGCCAAAGAAGAACTGCTCCATCTGCTCTTCCATGATTTTCTGTGAGTTTGGATCCAGGGGATTCAGGCGGTATTCGTTCATGACCATCTTGGAATATTCCAGCCACAGCTTCCAGGCCTCTTTGGAGACGTTTTCGTAGACGCGCTTGCCGAGTTCACCCTTCCAGGGGATGCGGTCCAGCCCAGGCATTTCCTTGCCGAACTTCACACAATGCACCATGCGCGTCCCCGGCTTGATGGGCTCGCTGGGCGTGGGTGTGGATTCACATGAATCGTTGGCCATGCGTTCCTCCTGGAAGACACCATTTTCAGCTAGAGAAAGAGATGTTGCAAGCCGGGGCAGTTCTCGCTACTCTTCTCTAACTTGATAGTGCCAAGGCTAGGCTTCTTGTTCGCCTCCATGTTCGTATTGTTCTTTCTGGATGGCAGTGGGCCTCGGTTCCCAACAGGTATTTCCGATTCCGCGCGTCTGCGATCGCTTCGTAGACGGTAAACAAGGGCCCATGACGATTCCCGCGCAAACAATCGTCGCTGGATGTTTGCAAACTGCATTCCACCGAGCGCTCGAATACTTTCTTGAAAACCGCGTGCTGGAGCGGTTGTGGGCCAAAGACGCCACGCTCTGGCCGGAGGAGCAGTTCGAGCAATCCCATATTCTCTCCAATCTGGGCTGGCTGGACCTGCCTGGCTCGCTTGAGCCCCTTCTCACAGGAGTAAAAGAGACTGGAATATCCGTCAGGGCTGAGGGACTAAATTCCCTTGTGCTGATCGCGTTCGAGAGTGCCAACCTGGCGGCGAGGGCGGTTCTTACTTTTGTTCGACCTGGAGATGACCGTAGGATGGTGGTCCTCGATAGCGCGTCTCCTGGCGCCATTTTGCGCGCGGAGAAAGAAACCAATCTTGAGCGCACCCTCTTCATCTTCGCGAGCAAAGCTGGCTGCCGGCTGGAAGACCATGCGCTGTTCCTGTATTTCCGGGAAAAACTGCAAGCTGCTGGGGTGCCGCAACCGTTGCAGCATTTCATGGCCGAGACGGAGCCGGGTTCTTACCTTGCCACCATATGCCGGGAATACAAGTTCCGGGCGACCTTCGCTGATCCCCCGGGCATTCTCGCCACATTTATTTCCGTAAGGCATCTGGGTGCTCTGCTCGTTTCGCAATTGCCACAGGATCCGGAAGTAATTGTGGCGGCGGCGAACGTGGTGCATCATGCCTGTTCGCCCGGTACAATCCCTGCGGAAAATCCAGCCTTACAGTTGGCAGCCTTCCTCTCCGGTGCAGCGGTGGCGAAGCGCCAGTATGTGGCGATTCTGGCGACGCCGTCACTCGTTCCGTACACTCACTGCCTGAGCCAGTTAATCGGGGGAAGCCTGGCAAAAGAGGGACCCGGCTTAATCCCCATCGACGGAGATGTCCCGCGTGACACCCGCGCGCTGGAGGAAAAGGCGGTGTTCGCGGTTTTGACATATGCCGGCGACGAGGATCCCGAGCTTCACGATTTGATGAGCCGATTCCGCTTCTCAAGCGTCCCCTTTGTTCATGTGCAGATTGCTGAGCCGCTCGACCTGCTCCCGGTAACATTTAGTTGGGAGGTGGCCACCGTCATGGCGTCTGCCCGATTGGGATTTGATCCCTTCGATGAATCGGAAGCTCGGCTACCTCGTGCCATCGCAATGGAATATCTCAATCAGTACTCGCCGGCGAACGACACATTGAGCCGCCGGCCTCGCCTCCAGGACAGAGACCTGCAACTCTATGCCGAAGGTAAGACCCGGCGGGAGATCTCCACGTTGAACCTCGAGGAGTCCCTTGGGTCCTTCTTCCAGTTGCTACAGCCGGAAAGCTTTCTTGCGGTTTTGATTTTCCTTCCACAAACCCCCGGAGTGCTGGCGGCATTCCAGGCCATGCGGACAAAACTTGCCGCAAAGCTGGCCATTCCGGTGCTTGTGGCCTACGGCCCTCATTCTCTCCACAACTACAGCCATCTGCATCGCCAGGGACTGTCGCACGGACATTTCCTGGTGATCACGGCCGAGCCTACAATCGACCTCGCGATCCCGGGGGCCTCCTATACTTTTGGGCAGTTGCATCGCGCACTAGCTCTGGGCGAATTTGAAGCATTGGCACAGAGCGATCGGTTCGTGGTCCGGATCCACCTCACCGGGGAGAGCCCAGTGGCGCTGGAGAAGCTGGGACACGTTGTTAGCCAGGCGCTGGCCCGCAAACAATAGGGGTGGCTGCGCCTTTACCCTTTTCCCCGAGATGCACATCTGATATGTCTCAAGATTCTTGTGGGGAGGTTACTTGTGCCGGAAATCACTACGCTTTTTTTCGATATTGGCGGCGTCATTCTCACGAACGGCTGGGATCGCGATGGGCGGCGCGAGGCTGCGCAGGCCTTCGGGCTCGATTGGGAGGATTTCCAGGATCGCCACGATCTTTCCTTCCCGGCTTTTGATGCCGGTCAGATCACGCTCAATCAATACCTTGACCGAACGCTGTTTTACCGCTCGCGGACTTTCACGCGGGAAGAGTTCACCGCATTCATGTTTGCGCAGTCGAAAGAGTATCCGGAAACACGCGCCATCCTGTCCGCCCTGGCACGGTCGGGGAAATACCTGATCGCAGCAATCAATAATGAGCCCCTGGAACTCAACCAATACCGCATTGCAGCATTCCAGTTGCGCAGGGATTTCCAGGCCTTCTTCAGCTCCTGCTATCTGAATGCGCGCAAGCCCGAAGAGACGATCTACCGGATCGCGCTGGAAGTGACGCAGCGTTCGCCGGAAAGTTGCGTTTTTGTTGATGACCGGGCACTAAATCTGGAAAACCCGCGGCGGCTGGGGATGAATGTCGTTCACCATCAGAACGCACCTCAACTACGCAAGGACCTGCAATCGTTCGGGATTGCTGTATAGTCACTGGGCGGCGTTTAGCCCTATTTTTAACCTTTTTTCCGGAGGAAGTGGATGCCCGAAGAAGCCAATCGCTCTGGTTCCATCTACGGTGGTGCCGCTGATCCCCGTGCCGTGATCCTGTTCGGAGCTTCAGGAGACCTGGCAAAGCGCAAGGTCATTCCCGCGATGTACGACCTGGCGCAATACAAATCGTTGGGGGAGCGCTACGCGATCATCGGATTCGCGCGAACGCCGATGACCGATGACTCCTTCCGGTCCATGACGGGTGAGGCGGCGAAGACAATTTCCGAGGTGGGGCCCATCGATCCTGCGAAGTGGGATGAGTTCGCGGCCAATCTCCATTATTTGCCGGGGGATTACGCCGACCAGAACGCTTTCGCGCAATTGGCGAAACGCCTGACGGAGATAGATGCGGAGAAGAACCTCGGCGGGAACCGGCTGTTTTATCTCTCCACTCCCCCGGAGGTCTATCCGCACATCGTGGAACAATTGGGGCGTGCGGGGCTGGTGCGGCCGGGCAATGCAGGTTCATGGGTGCGCATCATCATTGAGAAGCCGTTCGGAAGGGACTTGGCGACGGCGCACGAGCTCAACAAGACTGTTCTGAACGTGTTTGAAGAAAAGCAGGTCTACCGCATCGATCACTATCTCGGCAAAGACACCGTGCAGAATCTGCTGGTTCTGCGTTTTGGCAACGGCATATTCGAGCCGCTGTGGAACCGCAATTATGTCGATCACGTGCAGATCACCGCTTCGGAAACGCTGGGCGTGGAGCGGCGCGGCGGGTTCTACGAGACAGCAGGCGCGCTGCGAGACATGATCCAGAGCCACGTGCTGCAGCTTACGTCCCTGGTGGCCGTGGAACCCCCGGCTTCGTTTGACGCCACCGCCGTGCGCAACGAAAAACTGAAAGTGTTGCAGTCCATCCGGCCGTTCAATCTGGAGATGGTTGCGCAGTCCGTGGTGCGCGGGCAGTACGCTCCGGGCAAGCTGGGCGAAAAGGCGCTCGTTGGGTACCGCGCCGAATCCGGCGTAAACCCGAATTCGCGTACGGAGACCTTTGTGAGCATGCGGCTGCAGATCGACAACTGGCGCTGGGCGGGCGTGCCGTTTTATCTGCGCACGGGGAAACGCCTGGCCAAGCGCAGCACGGAAATCATGATTCAATTCAAGCGCGCGCCGCACATCGTTTTCCGGGAACGGGAAGTGGAACCGAACCGCCTGATTTTGAACATTCAGCCGGATGAAGGAATTTCGGTATCGTTTGGGGCCAAGAAACCGGGCACGGAAATGAGCATCGGCAATGTGACGATGAATTTCAGCTACCGCGAAGGATTTGGGGGAATGTCGCGAACCGCGTATGCCACCCTGTTGAACGATTGCCTGCGGGGCGACGCGACGCTGTTTGATCGCGGGGATTCGGTGGAGGCGGCGTGGTCGTTGGTGGACCCGATCCTGGATGTTTGGAGCGCCGCGAAAAGCGTAAGCGTGCCGCAATACGCTTCGGGCACCTGGGGCCCGCGCGAATCGGACCAATTGCTCGAACGCGAAGCGCGGCAGTGGTACAACCCATAGCAGAGAAATGACCGGGATGGCGGGAATCGCGCAAGGAAAAGCTTGCAATTTTCATCGGCTTCTTATTAAATCGGTTTAACAACCAAGGTTTGACGGGAGGCCCCGTGATTCTCGCCGGTGATGTTGGCGGTACCAAATGCAATCTGGCGCTGTTCACCGAAAACCACGGGAAGTTGCAGGTGGTCTACCGGCAACGCTTCCCCAGCAAGGAGTTTGGGAAGTTTGATCTTCTGGTGAAAGAGTTCGCTCGGCAGGCCGAGCCTTACCTGCGCCACGAAAAGGTGCGTGCCGCCGGTTTTGGCGTGGCCGGGCCGGTGATCAACAACCGCATCCATGCCACCAATCTTCCCTGGGTTGTCGATGCGAAACATCTATCGCAGGAGCTGAACGTAGAACGCATCGTGCTGATGAACGATCTGGGCGCGACGGGGCACAGTCTGCAGCACCTTCCTCCTGAGGATTTTTGCGTGCTGAATGAGGGCGTAGCAGTGCCCGATGCGACCCGCGCGCTGCTCGCTGCAGGGACGGGGCTCGGCGAGTCAATCCTGTTCTGGGATGACTCGCGGTATAAAGTGGTGCCATCGGAAGGCGGACATTCCGATTTCGCGCCGCACACGGATCGCCAGGTCGAACTGCTGCGCTTCATGCTGCGCCGCTATCCACAAGTCTGCGGGGAGTTGATCCTTTCGGGGCGGGGATTCCGCACCCTGCACGAATTCATCGCGCCGGATGTGAAGCACCCGATTTTTGATGACCCGGATGCGGATCCCGCTCCGTTCATCACCAAGAGCGGGTTGGATAAGAGCTGCCCCGTGTGCGTGGAAACACTCGATCTGTGGACCGCGGTATACGGCGCGGAGGCTGGTAACCTTGCGCTGAAAGTGCTGGCGCTGGGCGGGGTTTACGTTGCCGGTGGGATTGCGGTGAAAATTCTTGAGAAAATGAAGGACGGAACATTTATCAGAGCGTTCCAGGATAAGTGGCAATATGCAGAGATGATGGCCAAGATTCCGGTGTCCATTGTCCTGAACGAATCCGCGCCGCTGATAGGCGCGGCGTACGAGGCCTACGCAGCGGCCAAGCAGCATATTGCGGGCGCCACGCCGCGTCCGTTCGCCCCGATGGCGGGCTAGTCCCCTCCGATTCACGCAACCTTACATAATTTTGGTAAACTGGCACCTCGTTACGCTGGTCTTCCCAGCCGCCATGCTTCACGTGGCAAGCCCTGCCGGATCGCTTCCGGAGGGACGGAGCAGCACTCATGAGCAGTAGCGTTACCTCGCAGGCCGTCGAGATTCAGAACTATTTTGGCGGGGCGTGGCATAAGTCCGCCGCCACGGAATTTCTCGACATCACGAATCCCGCAACTGCCGAACCGCTTGCGCGGACGCCGCTTTCCACGGCGGCCGACGTGGATGCAGCCGTGCAAGCGGCCGCCGGGGCCTTTCCTGCATGGCGCCGCACTCCACCGGGAGAGCGCATTCAATATCTGTTCAAGCTGAAATTCCTGCTGGAAGATCACATCGACGACATCGCCAGACTGATCACCCTGGAAAACGGCAAGACCTTCGCCGAAGCAAAGGCGGAAATCCGGCGCGGAATCGAAAATGTCGAGGTGGCCTGCGGCATTCCGATGATGATGCAGGGGTATAACCTCGAGGACATCACGCCGGGAGTGGATGAGACACTGATACGGCAGCCGCTTGGCGTTGTCGCTGCGATCACGCCGTTTAATTTTCCGGCGATGATTCCGCTCTGGTTCCTCCCGTATGCGATTGCTTGCGGGAATACGATGGTTCTGAAACCCAGCGAACGGGTCCCGCTCACGATGCGGCGAGCCATCGAGTTGATCGAGAAGACGGGGATTCCGAAGGGCGTTGTAAACCTGATCAACGGAGGCAGGGAGGTAGTTGATGCGCTTTGCGATCATCCGGCGATCCGCGCGGTGAGTTTTGTGGGGTCGACGCCGGTGGCCAAGCACGTGTACCAGCGCTCCGCGGCCAGCGGCAAGCGGATGCAGTGCCAAGGCGGCGCGAAAAATCACGTGATTGTTCTTCCGGATGCGGATATGGACCTGGCCAGGCAGATCATCAGCGATTCGGCATTTGGCTGCGCCGGGCAGCGCTGCCTGGCTGTCTCGGTTGCGGTGACGATCGGCGAGGCGCAGAAAACTTTCCGCGACGCCATAGCCGAGGCCGCAACTTCGATCAAAGTGGGCTATGGTCTCGATGCCGGCGTGCAGATGGGGCCGGTAATAACGCGGGAAAGCAAAAACCGGATCGAATCGCTGATCGCCACGGGAGTGAGCGACGGTGCCAAGCCAATCGTGGATGGCCGGAATCTGAAGATCGCCGGATACGAAAACGGAAATTTCCTGAAACCCACGATTCTGGATGATGTTCCGGCGGCCAGTTCGCTTGCCAATACGGAAATTTTCGGTCCTGTGCTCAGCCTCATCCACGCCAGCAACATCGATGAGGCCATCGAGTTCATCCGCAACAGTCCTTACGGGAATCAGGCGTCGCTTTTCACCACGAGCGGAGCGGCGGCGCGCAAATTCCGGTACGAAGCGCCCGCGGGCAATATCGGCATCAATATTGGCGTGGCCGCGCCGATGGCCTATTTCCCGTTCAGCGGGTGGAAGGAGAGCTTTTTCGGGATTCTGCACGCACAGGGAAAGGACGCGGTGGAGTTTTACACGGAATCGAAAATCGTCATCGAGCGCTGGTCGCGCCAAGAAACCCGCAAGTTTTGATGTGGTGTCCCAGGAGTTCCGGGTATTCCTCTGTAGGAGGTGGGGGCTTCAGCCCCCACGTATCGGGTTGGGAGTCAATCGGGCTTTAGCCCCTGAAGCCGCAACGCTTTCTTTCGATCATTCACAGAACGGCACGCTAGAACAGCGCTCGACTCAGTCTGCAGTCTCGCACCTACTGAGCATTGCATAATATAGTTACATTGGAAAAAGGTCGGCCTGCTGCCAGAAGGCCATGATCAGAGTGGGGCGGCGACGCATACGTTTCAGGGCGCGGATGGCGTGCAGGCTCAG
>Ga0187858_10000577_pt1 | contig 45327 bp, 33 predicted proteins | sample June2016WEW_8_15_FD_133015 | JGI IMG/M metagenome (GOLD analysis project Ga0187858, IMG submission 133015) | Peatland microbial communities from SPRUCE experiment site at the Marcell Experimental Forest, Minnesota, USA - June2016WEW_8_150 | ecosystem: Environmental > Terrestrial > Soil >...
ACTCAATCAGAACCTAGCCAGGGCAGTGTTCCGTTCGATTCGACGCTCGCGAACGACTATAGCCTTTGAGGCTCGCGCAAGTAGACTCCGCGCTGGTGTTGCGTCGACCCATTGAGACCGCCGATGTTTGTGGGCGGTCTGAGACAACCCTAGGAGCGCCGCCGAAGTTCGTCCGGCGAAGGTAGGAGAGGTCGACCGGGTATCGGGACAAAGACGTGGCACAATGAGCTATGCCCTCTCAAGAACTAGGAGATTATCGCGAACACTTAGCCGCCGCACCTTCACGCACTGTTTGCTCAAGTCCTGATAAACGCGGTAATCGGAAACTGACCCAGTTGTCCGCCGGAATTAATCACCAATTGGGCCGATCTTTGTGAAACCTCATTCGAATCGGTCGCGGCTTTTCCTGCTGCCAACCGTGCTCGGGGCATTCCAATCTCCGGGGAAATTGCTTTGCGCCGGGCACAGGCTTGGCTACGAGTGTTGCTCCGCACTTCGGGCACTTCATCGTCACTGTCTCTTTCGAGTGTTCTCTCCCCACTATAACCGGTGATCCATGTTTGCCATCGCGCAAGGCAGACAACTCGATCACCGCCAATCCCAGATGTCCAGTAATCCCACTTGGCGTGCGTTCGCCCATCTGGGGACGACAAGAGGATAATTGCCCCAGTTGAGACGCGTCATCCCGTCATCTGCCCGATCCTTCCGCGCACGAAGGGAGTACAATCCGGCAAAAGGGACCTGCTTCCATCCCTACTGGAGGTTAAGGCAATTGAGCAAGAATACGTTTCCCAAACTTGCTGCCGCAATTTTTCTTATCGTCGCGGTCGCTCACGCCTTGCGGCTCATCTTCAAATGGGAGGTGGTTATTGCCGACTGGCATGTTCCGATGTGGCTAGGCTCGCCCGATCTCATGCAACGACTGCCCGGACTTCCAACGGTTCCAGATCTCGCTTCTCTGCCTGAGAGACAGTCTCGATCCTTTCTCTTGGCTCATAAACACCATCCTTAAACAGCAGCTCTATCAGATGGTGTTGCATCGACCTATCGAATGCACCGCGTTAATCGGGAGTTGAACAGTTCTCCGGTCCGGCATCCACTTGATCGAACTCGTCTGACTTGCTTGGTTATGGCGCTGGCACGATCTTCGTTTCGTAGCCGAAGGTCAAAACCGACTCCACCTGAACTCGCTCACCATTATTCGTGGCCGGCTTGAACTCCCACTTCATCACTTGTTCGCGTGCTGCTGCCGTCATGATGGGATTATCGGAGTTCAATCCGAGGGTCTCGCGCACGTGCCCTTCACGATCGATCGCGATGTAAATGCTGAGGGTGCCAGGATTGCGTCCACTCGTCAAAGTCGGCCACTGAATATCCGGGGCGCTCACGAGGAGAGTTCGTGCCACCGCCTCGCTGACCACCACAGTTCTCAAGGGCGCGTTGATTTGATTGTGGGTCACCGTCGTCACCTTCCGTTCTCTGCGGAAGGATTCAGCTAGAAGTCTTGCTGTCGGGTGAGCACCTACCTCGTGAGCGTCTGACCGTCTGTCAACGAAGCAGAGGGCCGGGATTCGATCCAAACTTCGCACTTCCATCTTCATTTGCAACTTCATTTGCGAGTACTTCTTGAACACCTGAGAATCACCCCGATGAACGAGCCCAATGAACGCTGGGTGGAATCCTTCGCGCTGCTGGACCTGATCGGGATTTCAGAAGGTCGTGGGCGTGTTTGCGGAGACAGCTAAGAGTTCACCCTTTCCGACATTGCGAAAGCGGTGCGGGCGGTTGTTGTCAAAGTAATACGCATCTCCGGGACCGAGAACGTAGACCTCTGAATCTACCGTCAGTTCCAGTTTTCCCTTCAACACGACCCCCGCCTCTTCGGCGTTGTATTGAAGAAATCCAGGGCCGGTTTCGGCCCGAGGCTCATACCGCTCGACAATGAATTGGAGTGCTCGCCCAGGCCGCCCAGCAGCTACTTCGCGATAGGAGATTCCGGTTCCGTGCCCCGAAATCTCAATAAGCTCCCCTTTTCTATAGACCACCTTGGTTTGTTGAACGGTTTGGCTGAAGAATTCGCTTAGGCCAGTGCCCAGCGCCTCCAGAATGGTCTTCAGTTTGGCTACAGAAACGTTGTACCTGCCTTGTTCGACTGTGGAAAGAAAACTGACGGCAACCTTCGTGGAGCGGCTCAACGCTCGTAGCGACAAGTTCTTGCGTTGCCGCAGCTGTCGCAGCCGACGCCCCAGCTCTTTATTGTCCACGACGAACTCCTTTCAACGAGTTAGGCTGCGTCCCATGCCAGCGTGCTCTTTGTCTGCGCAAGGATAGCCCGTGAACCATACCGTCAAAACCTTTGGTGATGTAGTCATTTTCTTCGGTGCGTCTTTCGCAGTAGGCGGCTCATACGCCTGGTCAATAGTCTATCGACAATTTCTGAGCAATCAAGAAAGGTGCGCGTATGATATTCGGGAACGTACGCTCGCAATCAAGGTCCGTCCGTGAGCCGCTCTGCGCTTGGGAGCGAGGCTAAGGAATGGCTGGTAATTCGCACCCGAAAATCTGCGTACTGGGCCTCGATTGCGCCGCCCCGGAGATCTTGTTCAGCGACCCGCACCTGAAGAATGTTCGTCGCCTCATGACAAAAGGCGTTTGGGGGCAACTCGAGAGCATCATTCCTCCGATTACCGTGCCAGCCTGGATGTGCATGGCCACGAGCCAGGATCCAGGGTCGCTCGGCATATACGGCTTTCGGAACCGGGCCAATCATACGTACGGCGGGTTGAGTTTCGTCAATTCGGCTTCCATTGGAGAACCGGCTATATGGGATCATTTGGCCAGCCAGGGTAAGCGATCGATCGTGATGGGACTGCCCCCTGGCTACCCGCCACGGCCCATTAAAGGCATACGCATCGGCTGTTTTCTTACGCCCGATACCTCGAAACACGACTTCACGTATCCGCCGGAAACTGGGCAGGAGATACGACAGCTCGTCGGTGATTATCCGGTCGATGTTCCCGGCTTCCGGACCGATGACAAGGCGTGGCTTCGCGACCAGATCTTTGAAATGAGTCGCAAACAATGGAAGGTTGTGCACTGGTTACTCGCCGAAAAGGATTGGGACTACTTCCACTACGTAGACATCGGGCTCGACCGCGTGCATCACGGGTTTTGGGACTGCTTTGACCGGCAACACATCCACTACAAACCCGGAAACGCGTATGAGAACGTCATCCCCGATTACTACTTGTGGCTCGATCAGCAGATCGGCGCCGTGGCCGACATTTTGGGAGACGGGGGAATACTGCTCGTGGTCTCGGACCATGGCGCGCAGCGCCTCGATGGAGGCTTTGCGATCAATGAATGGCTGGTGCGAGAGGGCTTGCTGGTCCTACACGAAATGCCCGACGCGGCGATTCCCTTCGCCAAGCTGAAAGTGGATTGGGCCAAAACAAGGGTCTGGAGCGAGGGTGGCTACTATGCCCGGATCTTTCTTAATGTGGAAGGAAGAGAACCGCGAGGCGTTATTCCAGCCAGGCACTACGATGAGTTCCGCGATGAAATCAAACGACGGATTGAAGCACTCAACGATCCGCGAGGGCATCCGCTAAATTCGCAGGTTTTCAAGCCCGAACAGATTTACCGCAAAGTTCGCAACGTCGCGCCCGATCTTGTCGTACTCTTCGGCGGTCTCTACTGGCGATCCATCGGGAGTGTCGGGCATGGCCGCCTTCACTTGGAGGAGAACGATACGGGCCCCGACGCCTGCAACCACGCGCAGTTCGGCGCCTTCATTCTAGTTGCTCCCGGCTTGGAACCGCAGGGCGAATACCAAGGAGCACATCTGCTGGATATTTCGCCGACCCTGCTCGACGTCGCAGGATATCCGATGCTCTCAACCATGCAAGGCCGGTCGCTGCGCAGGCACTGAGCGACCCTTTCACGGTTTCTGCCTTCGTAAGTCACAACGGGCAGGCCCACAACTCATGGTGCCTTGGTTTCCCGCGCGACGTGAGGCGCGGCGGAAGTCGCAAAGATGTCGTGGCCCTGCATCGTAGCGGGTCGCGGGATGCCGAATTCCGCGAGTATTGTGGGGGCGATATCGATAAGAGTGGGTTCAGGGTTCGCAATTGTTCGATTGCTTAGGACCACGCCGGGAACTTGGGTATAGTCAATGCAGTGGTCCCCGCTCCAGGGATCGGTGTTGTCCTCCACGATCGGGGCTGGAATCCCGCCAAGGACGCTGCTCCAGCCGACACGAAAGCCGCGATTGTAGCCAACAATCATGTCGGGAGCCTGCGAGGACTCAGGGCCGGAGTAAATGTCGGCGGCGCGATCGACGCGGGAGATGACTTGCTCTCCGTCGCGGGGATCACGCTCGGATTCGAGTTGGCTGACAATCTCTCTCTCGAGTGCTTCGGCTGGCGCACCGGGGCTGACAATGCCGTTCTTCTCCCGTCCGCTCAGGTTTAGGTACAGGCCATTGAGGCCGAGTCCATAGGCGCGAGTTCTTGACCAATCTGCATCGGCGAAGATGTTCGTGTCCGGCCCGGGTTGAGCGTCTTCATGCAGAACGAGGTAACCCTTCTCCACGAGCCATGTGTTGAGGTTAAACGACCGGCGGAACGGCGCAAAGCCATGGTCGGACACGACCAGCACGGTAGTGTCCGCGTCCGCGACTTTGAGCGCTTCTCCAAGCATCGCATCCATTTCATGGTAGTAGTCTTCGATGATATGTCCGTATTTTTCGGCGAGACTCGCGCCGTAGCTGGGAGACCGCGGGTCATCGGCCCGCCAAAACATATGGCTGTTCAAATCGATGCTTGAAAAGTAGTAAAAGAAAAGCCCCGTGTGGAAGCGAGCAAGCTCGTGCAAGAAAATCCGGCGTTGATCTTCAAAAACCGAACGCGCTTGATCCAGATATTCGTCGTCAGTAAGAACTGCGCTCGTAAGAGCCTTCGTGTCTTCAGCAATACCCTGCGTGTAGAAAGGGCCTAGGTCCTCGACCAGATCGGGAGAATAATCTTTGGGAGTAGAAAGGGGCAGGGCGGGTTCGGCGGGATCGATGTTGATTGGTGAAACATACAGCTCAAATTCCGGGTGAACCTTTTTCAAGTAGAAGCGGCAGATGCCGCTGATCTCTTCGAGGCCCGGTACGAAGGTAAACCTTACGCGAACCCAGGAGCTCCACTCTCCAACCTTGAGAACGAATTGCTGGCCTTGAATGGCGAGGCGTGCGACAGAGTGGCTCGCGTCCCGGTCGATCGTGAGCGGAATCGTCAGTTCGGGTTTGCTGCTTCGAAACGAATTCGCCGGTCCGTGCAGCAGTACTTCGATGTGATTCCCGGAAATCTGTACTGGATAAATCACGCCGCCGTCGACCGGCCCTGGAACAAAAGCGGGGTTATCCGTGTAGAACGAGAACGTTCCATATCCGCCAAGAAGATCAGGCGCTCCTAGGCCAGCCAAGCTCTTTCCTTTCGAGGCCACGGGTGGAAAGTTGGCGGGCATTCGCAAGACAACCGTGGGAATGTGGCGTTCATCGAGGTATTGCCAGAATGCCTTGCCTCTACGCAGAAGCGTTACTTCGCCCGTAGAGATCGGTATGACCCAGTTGCCGAGCCGAAGGTTGTGTGCGGGAGGTTGGACTCGTGCGGTCGAGAAATAGGGCGTTAGAGTAGAAGGGTCACGATGAATGAAATCAAAGATACCGTGACCGCCTGGATTCATTCCCGTGATCAGATTCGACCAGGCAACCGGGCTCTGCGGCGGAATACTGGTTTGAAGCGGCAGAAAGGTCCCTTGCGCAGCGAGTAAGGCGAAGTGCGGCATCTTGCCGGTGGCAATGAATTGCTGCAGCAGCGATGGGTCCATGCCGTCGATTCCGAGGACGATGAGCTTGTGTTGGCGCGCGGAGGACCGGGTTGAGCGCACGAAGCGCCGCGATAGCAAGGCACCGGTAGCGAGCAGGGTTATTGGCACGACGACCAACACCCATCTGGGGAAGCGTCTCATTCTGCCTTGCGGCGCTTGTGCGGAAGATCCGACGAAGTGGTATTCGCTTGACGCATACGGCTGCCGAATTCCAGTTTGCGCGAGTGCGCTATACTCTACGGGATTAAAGCGTGGAATACTAGAGTGTTGGACGTCTTCGTAAGGCGCCCTCACTGCCGGAGACAGGACATGTTCAAGAATCACGTCAAGATTGACGATGAGCTGTACGCCAAAGCGAAGCGGTGTGCTGAACTCGCAGGCTATTCGTCTGTCGAGGAGTTTGTTCAACACATTGTGGAGAAAGAAATCCGTCAAATCTTGGGAGGCGATTCGTTGGAGGATTCTACGCCGGAAGAGATCAAGAAGCGTTTACAGGGCCTTGGCTACATCGAGTGAAGGTGTTTGGCGCGTTTCATCCTGTTTGCCCAAAGCGTATTCCGGCGTGTTGAACTATATGACGAACTTGTTGCATGGGATCGACCGGCTTTTTGATCTTTTCTTCCGGCTGATGAAGCCGCTCCCTGCGCTAGCGGTGTTGACGGTGTTCGCGATTCTAACCGCGGCATTCTCGCTCGTTATCGTCCGATGGACGTCCAATCAGAAAGCGATTCGGAAAATTAAAGACTCAATCGGTGCGCATGTCCTCGAAGTGCGCTTGTTTTCCGATCAACCGCGCGTAGTTCTTCGCGCGTATGTTGGCCTTCTGCGCAGTTTGTCCGGCTACCTTCTCTGCGCGCTGCCGCCGGCGCTCGTTCTCACGTTGCCGTTGCTGCTGATTTTTGGCCAACTGGAAGACCGCTTTGAAAACAGTCCCGTGACGCCAGGGTTTGATTTTCTGGTAAGCGCCAGTCTGGGTAGCGGGGATTCACTCCCTGACGTTGCACTTCGTCTGCCTCCCGATTTGTATCAGACGGCGCCGGCCGTGCGTATCGCGCCGGAACGCGAGATCGATTGGAGGATCCAAGCAAAGCGTTCGGGAGTTTTCGATCTTCACCTTGTGTTGCAAGGGCAGGAAATATCGAAACGCGTGGTAGTCGGATCCGATGCGAGCAGCATTGCGCCGAGGCGCGTGGTTGGCAATGTTTTGCAGCAAATCATGAGCCCGAGCGAACCTCCACTTCCGCACGGCGGATCGGTGCAACAGATTCAAATCCAATACCCGGCGAGACTATTTGACGTGGGCCCATGGAGAGTCGGCTGGATTGCGCCTTACGTCGTCTTAACGATCATTGCGGCGTTGCTTCTTAGAAAGCCTTTGCACGCGGAGATATGATGCAGGCGCCGCAAAGACATTGGCGTAATTCGCAGCGAGCGCGAAAGCTTTTCGTCCGCATGTCCGCTGCTGTTCTCTCGATCCTGATCTTTGCCCCGCCTGCGCATGCCTACGTTGGACCAGGCGCGGGGTTCGCGGTCGTCTCGTCATTTCTCACGTGGCTCCTGGCCACACTGCAAGCGATTTTCGCCTTACTGACGTGGCCCATCCGGCAGTTCTTTCGCTTCTTGCGGCACAGGCGCGCGTATCGCAAGGCCCAGACGAAGCGAACCATCATTCTCGGATTCGACGGGATGGATCCCGTGGTCACAAAGAGATTCATTGAACAGGGCAAGCTGCCGAACTTGGCGCGACTCCGCGAAAAGGGCACATTTCAAACTCTAGCTACAACCCTGCCTCCGATCTCCCCCGTCGCTTGGTCTTCGTTCTTGACAGGCGTGAACCCGGGCAAACACAACATCTACGACTTCGTGATGCCAGATCGCCGGCGCTACCTTCCCGAGCTCTCCTCAGCGCGAATACGCGGTCCCAGACGCTGCTTGAGGATCGGACGCTACAAGATTCCGCTGAGTCGTCCCCGGATTTCACTGCTTCGAAAGAGCACGCCTTTCTGGCACTATCTCGCGAAGGCGGGTGTCTCGTGTTCAATCATCCGCGTGCCCGTCACGTTTCCTCCGGAGAAATTTCCGGGAGTGTTGCTATCGGGAATGTGCGTACCAGACATACAAGGAACTCAGGGCACATTTTCTTTCCATACGACGCGCAGCTCCCGAGAAGAATCTGGCAGCAATCGTGTTGTCGTCCCCTTCGCGAAGCATGAAGACTGGTTTCACTCTTACATTCCGGGCCCGCCCGACCCTCTGCGGACGGATTCGAGGGCAGTGCTTCGCGCTCCATTCCACGTTAAGCCGGTCGTTTCCAAGAGGCGAGCGGTGATTCGCATCGATGGACAGCAAATAGAAATCTCCGAAGGTAAATACTCGGAATGGGTGGAATTGAAGTTTCGCGCCGGCATTGGACCCAACGTCAAAGGAATCTGCCGTTTCTATCTAAAGTCAGTCGAGCCTCATTTGGAACTGTACGCAACGCCCGTGAACATTCACCCCATGCACCCCGCTTTGCCGATTTCCCACCCGCTGACCTATTCGGTTTATCTCGCAAAGCTGAATGGCCTCTACGCCACGCTCGGTCTCGCCGAAGATACCTGGGCTTTGAATGACGGTTTCCTGACGGAAGACGCATTTCTCGAACAGTGTTACCTGATCCACGAGGAGCGCGAACGGATGTTTTTTGACGCGCTAGAAAAGACTTCGCAAGGCGTCTGCGTATGTGTTTTCGATATCACTGACCGGGTACAGCACATGTTCTGGCGCCATCTACCTAAGGCCGATGATCCGAATTCCGAAACCGGGCCTGAGACGCCCAATGCGATAGAGGCCCTCTACACTCGAATGGATCAATTGATCGGTCGAACGATGGAGGCGGTCTCCCGCGACGATTTGCTTCTCATCGTGTCTGATCACGGCTTCAAGGGATTCGAGCGCGGTGTCAACCTAAATAGCTGGTTGCACCAGCACGGCTACTTGGCATTGAGGCAAGGTGCCCCGTCCGGCGACTGGTTTCAAGATGTGGATTGGACGAAAACGCGCGCCTACTCCATGGGACTCAACGGAATCTATCTCAATGTGAAGGGGCGGGAGAGCATGGGCACTGTCGAGCCCGGAAGCGAAGCCACTGCGTTGCGCGCGGAGCTGTGCGAAAGACTTCAGGGGTTGACCGATCCGGAGAACTCACGCGTAGCCATCTCAAGGGCCTTCGATGCCATGAAAGCCTACCGCGGACCTTATCGCGAGAACGCCCCCGAGGTTATCGTGGGCTTTGGAGAAGGTTACCGGGCGTCTTGGGACTCCGCCCAGGGCAGGGTCACTTCCACGGTTTTCGACGTCAATTCCAAGGCTTGGAGCGGAGATCATTGCATAGATCCCGGTCTTGTTCCCGGCATCCTTTTTTCGAACTGGAAGATCGCGGGTGAACGGCATGCGATCACAGACATCGCTCCGACACTGCTGAGCGTTTTCGGCCTAAAGGTTCCGTTGCACATGGACGGCAAGACTTGGGCCATGACTCCAAGTGGGTCAGGGCCAGCCCTTCAACGACCATGAGCTCATTGAGCGTATGGCCAAGGCACGTTCTCAACTGCGTTGTGGTGCTGATCGCGCCGCTTCCACTCCTGTTCCTGTTCTTATCATGGTTTCCACCTTCGCTTTCGGCGTCGGGCGATACTCCGAGCGTGATTCTGATCACTCTGGACACAACACGTGCCGATCGGATGGGATTCCTGGGTTCCAAGATGGGCTTGACGCCAAATCTCGATCAAGTGGCACAACAGGCGATTGTTTTCGAGAGGGCCTACACGCAAGCGCCGCTGACCACTGTCTCCCACGCTACGATCTTGACGGGAACCTATCCGCAATTCCACCGCGTCAACGATTTTGGTACGCGTCTACCTTCGCGGATCCCTTTCTTGCCGGACCTGCTTCGACAGCACGGTTACCGCACGGCCGCATTCGTTGGCTCGATCATCCTCGATCCACGCAATGGCCTGGCTCCGGGGTTTGACCGAGGGTTTGATGTTTATGACGCCGGCTACACGTTGGAGCAGGGCGGGAAGGATCGTTTCGAGACAGTTGAACGCAGAGCGAGTGAGGTCGTGGCGCGCGCAGTACGGTGGCTCGATGAGAATTCGGCGCATCCCTTTTTCTTGTGGGTTCATCTGTACGATCCGCATCAGCCCTACGATCCACCTGCACCGTACGCCGCTCGATTCGCTTCAGCTCCATACGATGGAGAAATTGCATCGATGGACGGAGCCCTGGGTGAGTTGTTTTCCTACCTGCGAAAACGGTCGCTCTATCACGAGTCCTTGATCGCCGTCATGGCAGATCACGGCGAAGCGCTTGGCCAGCATGGAGAGGAAGGCCACGGCATATTCCTGTACGACGAGACTGTCCACGTACCTCTGTTCCTAAAACTGCCGGAGGACCGTTACGCCGGGCGGCGGATCAGTTCTCTTGTCCGTCTCGTGGATGTGGCTCCCACGATAGCCGAGGCGGTCGGGATTCCGGTACCCCAAGAGATGCAAGGAGAATCGCTGCTTCACGCTCTTGCTTCGGGGGCACCGGAGCGCCCCGTATATTCCGAGACCGATTATCCGCGACAGGGTTTCGGTTGGAGCGCGATCAGTTCGCTCCGTCAAGGTAATTATCTGTACGTTCAGGCGCCGCGCCCCGAACTCTACGACATCCATGCCGATCCTTCTGCAAATCACAATATCGCGGACAAGAATGTGGCTGTCGCCAACGCCCTCTCCGCCCGGCTCGCAGGAATCCAGACTCAGTACAGCAGTTCGACAAATGCGAACTCGGCATCCAACATGACCGCCAGCCAAAAGGCGGCAGTGGCGGCCTTGTCGAGTTTGGGGTATGTCGCCCACGGCCGCGAGAACCAGGGATCGAGCACAACGCTGGCTGATCCGAAGGACAAGATCGCCGTGGCAAACGAGCTGCAGGACGCAACCCTAATGGTCGACAGCGGACGTTCCAAGGAAGCGATTCCGCTGCTTCAGAAAGTCGTCGCAAGCGATCCGGGCATCTATTTCGCACAATTGGAGCTCGGACTTGCATTAACGAACCGGAAAAACTACGCGGCGGCGATTGCACCTCTCGATCGGGCCACAGAACTGATGGCAGATTCAGGCCTCGCTCAATATGAGTTGGGCGTCGTTCTGTTTGAAACCGGAGACGGAAGGGACGCGGCCACGCGCCTCGAAAGGGCAGTGGCGCTCATGCCAGAGGCGGCCGACGCACATTTTTCTCTCGGCTCCGTGTACGCGCGAATAGATCGGGTACCGGATGCAATTCGCGAGTTGCGCTCTGCTCTCGATATTGCTCCCGCACACTATCGAGCGAACCTCCTGATGGGCCGGATTTTGTTCCTTCAGGGCAATCCCAAAGATGCGCTTCCTTATCTCGAACAGGCAGCCAAGTCTCAACCTTCGTCACGCGAAGCGCATCTTTTTCTCGCCGATGCAGATGCTCAGCTAGGGAATGAGGCCGACGCGAGGGCCGAGCGAGAAAAGGCAGATCACCTGACTCCTCCCAGCCGGTAGTTTCGGCATCCCGCCACCATCTCCTCAATGGAAGATTTTCTTTGCCTCGCACTGGATATTCCTGAGTCGCGTCATCCACGCTTCAAATGGTTCTCATTGAGCATTTCTTCTTGACAGTGCAGAACGCTAGGACTATATACAGAACGCTCTTGAATCAAATCGACCATCCTGCGTGAAGACATCGACGCCGGTCTTCAAACCTGTGTCCACAGGAGGCAAGCATGTCGACGCTTCGTAGTCGTCGGTCGCTGGCGGCTTTGCTGGTGTTGCTGGCCATCATAGCTGCTCCGGCGATGGCTCAAAAGTTTACGGGCGACATTGAAGGCAATATCACGGATTCATCCGGCGCGGCAATGCCCGGAGCAACGGTCACGGTACGCAGCCTGGCGACAAGCGCGACCCGCGCCACAACGACAAGTGATATCGGAGCCTACCGCGTCCCTGACCTGGATGTAGGCGCGTATGAGGTAACCGTTGCGGCCACGGGATTCAAAACCCAGGTACGTCAAGTGGAAGTCACCTCGAACGGCGTGGCCGCTCTCAGCTTTACCATGGAGGTGGGCGAGGCAACGGAGAAGATCACGGTGACAGCAGAGGCTCCGCTAACCGACCTCTCCGTTACGCAGAGCACTACTCTAGAAAATCAGCAAATTGAAAACATCCCTCTCGACGGCCGCGACTACAGTTCGCTCGTGGCATTAACACCCGGAGTGCAGAGAGCACCGGGAGGCGGCTTTCTCGCCATAAACATAAATGGCACCCGTGCGACTTCACAGAACAATCTGATCGATGGGCTCTACAACAACGATCGGTTCTATGGCCAGCCAGTCATCGGCCAGACAGGCGTGCTCGGCGTCCCCGCCACGCTGATACCTATGGAAGCGCTGCAAGAAGTGAATATACAGGAAACTCCATCGGCACAATTCGCAGTCAAGGGAGGCGCTCCAATCAGTTTGGTTCTCAAAAACGGGACAAACCAGTGGCATGGCTCTGGCCTGTTCTTGCGACACACTTCGTTTGCGGATGCGGATAACTACTTTTCGACGTCGACGGGCTGCCAGCCGGGATCGTGTTCGACACCTTTTCGTGACATGCAGGGTACAGCCACCATCGGGGGGCCGATCATTAAGGATAAGACATTCTTCTTTGGTTACTATGACGGACAAGGTTATTCTGCGATCATCCCTCATCTCGCCACCGTGCCCACTCCGACCGAGATCACGCAAGCGATGAATGCCATCACGACGGCGGGGCTGACCCCGACCGTGGCTGGACAGAACCTGCTGTCGTTTTATCCCACTACCGCGACTGGGGTGTTAAATGTTCGCATTCCGGCTGTCGTGAACATGACGAATTTCGGCATCGTAGCAGATCAGAAGATTGGCCCAAGAAATACGCTTACTGGGCGCTATGTCTTTGGCGACAGCACTCAATCTGCGCCACCAACAGAAATCAATAGCACGGCCATACAGCCCGCTTCACAGTACAACGCGGCACTTTTCAACTCCGTAGCGCCGACGAGGGGACAGCTCGTAGGCTTGAGCGAGACTTGGGCCGTGAGCAGCAATAAATCACTCGAAAGCCGGCTAGGCTGGACGCGATTCTCACAGATCATCAAGACAAACAACAGCATCGACCCGAAGAGCTTGGGTGTGGATACAGGCCCGATCCCGGCGACACAGGATTTGGGGATGCCGTACGTGCACCTGGCGGCTTTTTTCTCCAGCATCGGCGGGGGCGGGGCGCTCAATTATCCGATCGTGACGCGCCCCGACGAGACCGTCGATTGGTCCGAGCACTTCAGCTGGGTTCGAGGAAACCACAGCATCGAGCTCGGCGGCAATTTCCAGCACGCTTACACCAATTTCAGCCACGACCAAGCGCGGGTTCAATTTCAAATTTCCGCCGACCCCAATCCAGCAGATGAGATCGAAGAACTCTTGCTCGGCGAGGCCGACTCAGCGTCGCGATACTTTGGGAATACGCACCGTCACTTCACGCAGAATACCTACGGCCTGTACATTCAGGACGCGTGGAAGGTTCGGCCGCGGCTGACGCTGACCCTGGGCTTGCGGTACGACATCAATGGCGTCGTCAGGGAAGAGAACAATCTCGCTGCCAATTTCTTGCCGAGCGTTGGACTCGTGCAGGTGGGACATGGAATCAGCAGTCTCTACAACGTCGATCCATGGAATTTCGGACCGCGCGTCGGATTTGCGTGGGACGTTTTTGGCAACGGCACCACCGCTGTTCGGGGCGGTTACACCCTCTCATACGACACGCCCGAAATCGCAACCTTCGCGCTTCCGTTCCTGGCCTTCGAGAACAATCCTGGTGCGTTTCTCCAGCCCAACTTGAGAGTGACGCAGGAGATCCTTGCCGGGCTAGCGCCTCTCACCTTCGTGCCGCCGACAGCAGGAGGATCGTGTCTCAATCCAAATACGGGCGCCGCAGGCGACTATGTTTGCTTCGATGACGCCACGGCGGGCCCTGTTTTCGGCACGAATCCAGGTGGCCTGCCGCCATTCTCGGCTTTTGCCATCCAGCGAAACTTGAAGACGCCGAAGTATCACCAGTTCAATCTGGGCATCCAACAGGAATTTTGGCATCAAAACGTGCTGACCGTTAGCTACTCCGGTCAGCGCGGATACAACCTGATCCTTCCGATCGACATCAATGCGTTTCCCGTCGGCTGCGGTATAACCGTAATTCCTTGCGCCCGGCCGTATGCCAGCGTCGCTCCCAATCTTTCGGACATAGTAGAAGACACGAATCTGGGCTGGTCCCGCTACGACAGCCTGCAAGCCTCCTTGCGTCAGCGGAGATGGCACGGCCTCAACATGCGGTACAACTTCACCTGGGGCAAATGTTTCGACTACAACTCCAGCGACCGCATCGCAGGACCACAGCTGAACAACCCGTTGGACATTAAGGGCCAGCGCGGGCTGTGCGATGCGGACGTCCGCCTGAACTTCAACGTTGCGGGCATGTACGATTTCCCCGCCGTTCCACACCTCGCACGATTCGGATCAGGGTGGGCTCTTAGCTCTGTATTTACCGCGGAGAGCGGACGGCCGTTCAGCGTTGTAGATGTTTTTGATCCTTCCGGACAAGGCTTGCCTTCATTCGCTGTGCGCGCGGATTGGGATGGAACGCCGATCCACATCAATTCGCGTCAACCAAGCGACTATGTGGAGGAAACCTACACGGCGGTCGGCCAGGCGGACCCTTGCGGGTACAGCAATGCCGGTGCGTGGCCGCTGTCGCCTTTTTACATCCCTTGCCCAGGAACGGTGGGTAATTCCCGGCGCAATCAACTGATTGGGCCGGGCCTGAGTCAATGGGACATGGCCCTGATCAAGAACACGAAAATTACAGAAGGGACTTTGTTGCAGTTCCGGTGGGAGGTCTACAACGTAATCAACCGCGCCAATTTTGGTGCCGTGACGAACTTCCTCATCCCGGGAGCCCCGATCTTTGGCACGATTACCGGCACACCTGACGTTTCGTTGGGGAACCCCGTCTTAGGACAGGGAGCCTCGCGCAACATGGATTTTGTGCTGAAACTCACTTTCTGAACAGCGTGAGAGCCGAGTCATACTTCGGTTAGCCGGTCGATGCAGTGCGTGTCGACGCGAGTTAATGAACCAAATGCGTTATAGAGGCGTTTTAGGTGAAGTATCGAGATTCGTTCAAGAGGTGATGGAATGAAGAAAGCACGCGATATTGCTGCAGGCGTCCTGGGCAGGTCCTCGACTCTATGGCTCGCAGCAATTCTCTTGAGTGCGATGACGCCGATTCGAGGTGCGTTACCAAAGCTGGCTGATACGCTAGCAGCCGCGCCTGCGGCGAAAGCGCAGGCTTCCAATCAGCAACCGGCGGACTTCGTCCTCACCGACGGCATGATTTATACCGAGGATGGCTTTCGTCAAACTGTGGAGGCTCTCGCCGTTCGCAATGGAACGATTGTCTTTACTGGCAGCGATGTCGAAGCAGCCAAATACATCGGGCCCAAGACAAAAGTCGAAAGTGCTGGCGGGAAGCTCGTTTTGCCCGGCCTCATCGACATCCATATTCATCCAATGGGCATCGTCGACTTTGGAGGCTGCGATCTGGAATCGAAAGCGAGGACTTTGGCGGAGATCGCCGCATTCGTTCGCGGGTGTGTCGAGCGCATGCACGTCCCCCCCAGCCATTGGCTTGCGGTGTCGGACTGGGAGTACGGTGGCGGAAACCAGGCGGATCCCCAACACCCAACTTTACGCGCTGCTCTCGATGCTGCGTCTACACAGAATCCCATCGTTATGACGGGATGGGACGGACACCACGGGGCATATAACAGCGCTGCTCTGGCGCTCGCCAAGAATGCAAAGGGAGAGGTAGTCGGATATTCCAAGAAGACTCTCGCGACAGACTTTGCGAAATACAAGACATATGTGGGCGTCGATGCGAACGGCGAGCCGACTGGAGACATTACTGATCAGGGAAAACTGCCGATCGACTCGAGCCAAGTCAATCGGGACAACTACGAAAAACTAGCGCAGTCACCTGAGCGCCTGGCGGAGCGCATTAGCAGCGCTGGCATTACGGCCGTGCAGGATGCGGCGGCTGGTTCGGCCGGAAGGGCTATCACCGGCGGCAGCGGCTATGAAGTCTACGACGAGTTGATTCAGAAGAACGAGCTGACGTTTCGGATCAATATGGCCCAATACTTCCTTCCGGAAAATTTCCGAGATGCGAGTGGGCGCATCGACTACGATCGATTGTTCGCTCAGGCGGACAGTGTGCGGAAAAAGTATGCGTCGAATCCGCTCACTCGCGCCGATGCCGTCAAGGTCTTCGCGGATGGCGTGCCCGAAGCCAATCCCAACAATGTTCCGCCGACGCTGGGCAATTCACCGCGGCCGGTGCCCTACCTTCAGCCGATTTTTGAAAAGGATGCGAATGGCAACCTGTCTGTAAAGGGCTACGTGGATCTGGCGTCGCCGGTTTGCGCTTATGTCCGTGCCAAACCTGAGGAATACTCCACCGACCAGCAGATTGCGGATTTCGAAAAGTTGTACGGGTATCATCCGGGACAGTGTACGATTTCTTACGGGATTCCCGAGCACGCCCCCGCCATATTCAACGAGTACATCAAGCGCGCTCACCTGGCGGGCTACACGATCCACATTCATTCGATCAGCGACGAGGCCGTTCACATGGCCATTGATGCGCTAGAAGCAGCACGGGCCGCCGACGGCGTGACCTCGCATCCGGACACTCTCGCTCATATTCAGTTCGCGACGCCGGAGGATGTCACCCGTATGGGTAGGGACCATCTCTACCTGGCTTTTACGTATAGCTGGATCTACGCCGAGCCCCTCGGGTACGACTTGAGCGTCGTGCCTTTCTTCGACAAGGTGCTCGGGAACAGCTACGAGGCATTCCACAATCCCAACAGCTACTACGAGAGAAACAACTATCCGGCCAAGACGGCGAAAGAGGCAGGGGCCATCGTCGCGGCGGGATCGGATGCTCCCGTCCTTACGAAAGACCCCCAGCCGTTCGTAAACATGGAGTTTGGGATCACGCGGGCGCGGCATGGCCTTCCGCCCGTGGCCCCTCAGCAGCGGCTGAATGTTCGTGACATGATCGATGCGTATACGATTAACGGGGCGCGCGCGTTGAATCGTGAGTCCGAAATCGGATCGCTCGAAGTGGGAAAGTCAGCTGACTTCATCATCGTGGATCAAAACATTCTTGCTCTGGCAGATGAAGGCCATCCGGAGAAGATAGGAGATACGAAAGTACTCGAAACGTGGTTCATGGGCAGGAAAGTTTACTCGGTGCCGAAGCAATAGGTCACGATCCTGCGACCGAACCTTGTGACGTTCAGCACGCACAAGGAGCTGACTCGGTCCCTGAGCGAGCCTCACCGACAAGAGGATACTTGGAGCTTTCGGCTTTCACTTCCGCCCGTGCCACGCCGGCACCGTTTGCGCGGGATTGGACTGGGCCGGCGATTCCTTCGGTCCTGATGCGATCGAAGACAAAGAGAGAGGGCTTGCAGACATGAGAACACGGGCGGCCATCGTTTTTTTTCTTCTCGCAGGCTTTTGGGCCTCAACAACTCTAGCTCAGCAGCAGAATTCGCCTGCGGATACCGTGGTGCTCCACGCGAGAGTCTATACCGTCAACCCGCATCAGCCCTGGGCGCAAGCTTTGGCCATTCGCGACGGAAAGATCGTTGCCGTGGGTTCCGACCAGGAGGTCGCCATGTATCGCGGTCCATCCACGCAGGTCGTGGAGGCCCAAGGTCATATGGTGCTTCCGGGCTTCGTCGATACTCATGGCCACTTCATGGCGGGTGCCGCCAGCCTCCCGAATGTCGCCCTAGATGACGCCAAGACCGTTGCTCAGTTTCAGAAGATGATCGCGGACTTCGCCGCCGCCCATCCCGACCGCAAGTGGATCCAGGGCATGGGTTGGTACTACGACATCTTTGGAAAGACAGGGCTTCCCGATAAGAAGCTCGTGGACGCAGTCGTCTCCGACCGCCCCGTTTTTTTGCGGGCCTACGATGGGCATAGCTCTCTGGCTAACACTAAGGCGCTTGCGATCGCAGGAATCACCAAGGATACGCCTGACCCGCCAAACGGAATCATCGTGCGCGATCCCGCGACGGGCGAGCCGACCGGCGTGCTGAAGGAAGCGGCGGGTGATCTGGTGCAAAAATTCATCCCCCAACCCACTCACGAAGAGCAATTGGATCTATTGGCGAAGGCGATTCGTTATGCGAACTCATTGGGTCTCACTCGCATCATCAGTTGCGGGGGAGATGCGGAAAACGTCGGGCTCTTCGACGAGCTTCGCCAGAGGGGGGTTTTGACCCTGCGCTTCTATATGGCGCCGTTCGCTCCCACGCCCGCCGTTACCCCCGAATTCATCGCGAAGCTCAATCGGGATCGAGAGAAGTATCATGACGACTGGATCGATGTCGGCGCCGTGAAGTTCTTGCTCGACGGAGTGATCGAAGCGCACACTGCCGCCATGCTGGAACCGTATGCGAACGCTCCGACCACCGGCCAGCTATATTTCTCGCCCGACAATTACAAGGCAGGTGTGATGGAGCTTGACCGCCTCGGCTACCAGATCTTCACCCACGCTATCGGCGATCGCGCTATCCGCTTGGCTCTAGACGCCTACGAGGCGGCGAACAAAGCCAACGGCCATAGCGACGCGCGGGACAAGATCGAACATATTGAAGATCCGAGCGCACAGGACATTCCGCGATTCGGGAAACTCGGCGTCATCGCCAGCATGCAGCCTCTGCACGCCACCCCGAATCACGATATCTTGGATGTCTGGGCAGTCAACGTGGGCCCGGAGCGCGCTCAGCGCGCGTGGCCCTGGCACGACATCCTGGCCGGAGGAGCTCACCTGAGTTTCGGCAGCGACTGGCCCGTCGTAACACTGAATCCTTGGCCTGGCGTTGAGATACTCCTGACCCGCGAGACGCCCGAAGGGACTCCAGCGGGCGGCTGGCATCCCAACGAGAGCCTCACATTACCTCAGGCCATCGAGGGGTACACCATAGGCGGAGCGTTTGCCGCGCGGCGCGACAAAACGGAAGGCTCCCTTGAGCCGGGTAAGCTGGCCGACCTGATCGTCATTTCGCAAGACCTATTCAAGGTCGCGCCGAATCAAATTGGCGAGACCCGGGTAATGGTGACGATGGTGGGAGGAAAAGTCGTGTACCAGGACCCGTCGTGGGAAAGCGGCAAGATGTCAGGTGCGAATTGAAGCCTGCCTTTCCCTTCGCTTGTCCGTTTCGCGATCCACTAGCAAGCGGTTGCTACTGGGCGGTTGATTCGCAGAGGTCGGCGAGGTTTCCGATCGGCGTTGGGGAATAGTCTCGAAATCCATAGGGGTGGGAAATGCACGACGCGCTAAAAAAGGAAATTGGGGTGTACGAACGCCGGACGCCGAAATCCGCTCAGGCACACAAACGAGCGCGGCAGCGAGTGCCGCTTGGTGTCGCGAGTAACTACCGTGGCTATGATCCCTACCCGATCTTCGTTCAGCAGGGCAAGGGCAGCAAGATTTGCGACATCGACGGAAATGAATACGTAGATCACAACCTGTGTTTCGGCGTGTTGATGGCGGGCCACAGCCATCCGGCGATCGTTCGAGCCGTCGAGGAATCTCTGCGGATTGGCACCACTTTTGGCATGCCGCACCAAATGGAGTGGGAACTTGCCGAGGAAATCTGTGCGCGCTACCCCGTCGATATGGTCCGGTTCGGGTCCACTGGCACCGAGGTAACGATGCACGCCTGCCGCTTGGCGCGCGCGGCGACCAAGCGCGACAAAATCTTGAAGTTTGAAGGAGGCTATCACGGCTTGCACGATACGGCACTGGTCAGCGTAAAGCCGCAAGCCTCGGAAATCGGCGACCCAAAGGCTCCCAACTCGGTTCCCGGCGGTCTTGGCATTCCGAAGGGAACGCTCGAAAGCGTAGTCGTCGCCGGATTCAACGACCTCGAAGGCGTCCAGCGCAGGTTCAAGGAATACCCAAATCAAATTGCGGCGGTCATTCTCGAACCGATCATGATGAACGTCGGTATCTGCATGCCGCAACCCGGTTTTCTGGAGGGCCTCCGCGACATCACCAACAAGAACGGCGCACTCTTGATTTTCGATGAAGTTAAGACAGGTGCGAAGCTCGCCCTGGGCGGTGCCTGCGAGTACTTCGGCGTGAAACCGGACATTATTGCGCTGGCGAAAGCTATTGGCGGAGGCATGCCGCTGGGAGCGTTTGCCGCTCACCGCGCCGTCATGGATCTGATTTCCGACCACAAGGTATTCCACGGAGGCACTTACAACACGAATCGTGTCTCGATGTCGGCGGGGCTCGCGATGTTTCGCGAGGTCCTCACTCCGGAGAATTACGCCCACGTTGCGCGTCTTTCAAAGAAACTGGCGGACGGATATCGCAAGGTCATCGACAGGGTCGAGCTCGCCGCATATGTTGCCAGCGCCGGCGCGAACGGCGCCTTGATGCTCTATCCAAAGGAAGTTCGCAACTACCGCGATTGGTTGGAGATCGATCAGGATCTCTGGCGCCAGTACTGGTTTGGAATGGTCAACCGGGGCGTGCTGCCGCAGCCTTTCTGGTGGGACGAGCAGTGGACGATCTCGGTGCAGCACACCGATGCGGACATCGACAAGCATTTGGCGGCTTTCGAGGACTTAGCGCCCGAACTTGCTAAAGTCCAGCACGAACGTGGCGCGCAGTTTCTCGGTGCGGCCCACTAGATCGAATACTCCGGCGCCGGATGAGGGATAGCATTGTCCAACGGGGTTCCCACAACAGTACCTGACGGCGAAAATCGGGGAGTGCCGAGTCTCCACCGCGTTCTCCGCCGGAGAGACCTTGTTCTGCTTTTCGTCGTGGCTGTTTTCAACCTCAATGTTCTTCCGTCCATCGCGGCCAACGGCGGCGTGACGGTTTGGCTGTGGATCGTTGCCCTTCTTCTGTTCTTCTGGCCTCAAGGTATCGCAGTGATCGAGCTCGCGCATCGCTTTCCCGGCGAAGGCGGAGTTTATCTCTGGGCCAAAGAAGTATTCGGCGATTTTCACGGTTTTCTCTCCGGTTGGTGCTACTGGACGAACAACATGATGTACGTCCCGACCGTGATGCTCTACTTTGTCGGGGTTTCGGTGTTTGTCCTCGGTCCCGGCCACGAATCTCTTGCGGACAACAAACCCTTTGCTTTGAGTGTCTCGATCGTACTGTTGGTGCTGCTGGTGGTTCTCAACATCATTGGTCTCCGCGTCGGCAAGTGGATTAACAATCTCGGCGGAGTGGGCACGGTGACCGCGGCGGCCCTGCTGATCGGGCTGGGGATATTCGTCGCGGTACGGTTCGGTATGCCAATCACTTTCGCCGATTTCAGCTTGCCCTCTAGCCCGCGTTTCGTTCTGAATTCCTTCGGTGTGATCTGCTATGCGCTCGTCGGATTGGAGCTCGCCTCGGTGATGGGCGACGAGATTCACAACCCTCGAGAAACCCTCCCCGGGGCAGTGGCTTGGGGCGGAATCTTGTCGGGATTGCTTTACATCGGCGCAACTCTGACGCTTCTGATCGCGGTGAAAAGAGAAGATCTCAATGTTCTGCAGGGAATCGTCCAGGCCGTCGATAATATGGCGCGGCGCGTCGGTATCGGCTGGATCGTCATCCCGTTCGCCATCCTGCTGAGCTTCGCAATCGCGGGTATCGGGTCCGCATGGCTCGGTGGCTCGGCTCGTATACCTTTCGTGGCTGGCCTTGATTCCTACATGCCCGCTTGGCTCGGAAAGGTTCACCCAAAGTACGGCACTCCTTTCGCGGCGCTGATCGTACACGCCATTGTTTCTCTGATTCTGGTAGTTCTAAACTTTGTTTTCACTGGCGCCACGGTGCAGGAATCGTTTCAGCGCTTGCTATCGCTCTCCGTCGTTCTTCAGTTGGTGCCTTTTGTCTACATGTTCTGCGCGCTGCTTAGGATTGCCTTTCGTGAGCCGTTTGTACGAGGTCCGTATGGCCGCGCGACCCTGATCTGGGCCGGTTTGAGCGGGTTCCTTACCACGGTTTTGGGAATCGTGCTCGTGTTCTTTCCTGCCCAACAGATCAGGTCTCTCTGGTCCTACGAGCTGTGGATGTTTGGTGGGACGCTCTGCTTCGTCGGTATGGCCGCATTTTTCTTCTTTGTTTACGGCAGGCGCAAGATCGGCAGAAAGATGCCGCGGACGGCTTCAGCGATTTGATTCAGGGAGGGTGCCGTGATCGAGGGCGCAAAGAGTAGCGTGGACACTTTGAAGAACTACATCGACGGCAAATGGGTGGGCAGTATTTCGGGAGAGACGCTTCCCGTCTATGACCCATCGACCGAAGCGGAGATCGCTCGCGTTGCCTCATCCGGTCCGGCCGACATCGATCTTGCGGTGCGGGCCGCGCGCGCCGCATTCGATTCTGGTCCGTGGGCAGCCTCAACGGCGCAGGACCGCGGTCGCATTCTGTTCAAGCTCGCCGAGAAGGTGCGGCAGAACTCTCAGCATCTCAGCGAGATGGAGTGCCGCAACTCGGGGAAGCCGATCGTCGAAGCCGAAGCGGACATCGTCGATCTTGCGACCTGCTTCGAATACTACGGCGGCTTCGCGACAAAAGTTTTGGGGCATGTCAATCCAGTGCCCGCGAACGCGCTGAGCCTCACCATGCGGGAACCCGTCGGGGTAGCGGCGCAGATTATCCCGTGGAATTACCCGCTGCTTATGGCTGCGTGGAAGCTCGCTCCGGCCATCGCTGCGGGCTGCACCTGCGTCCTGAAGCCCGCAGAACAAACTCCGATCACTGCTTTAGAGCTTGCGAACTGGTTTGAAGAAGTCGGCCTGCCGCCCGGCGTCGTCAATATCGTCAACGGCTATGGTGAGACCGCCGGGGTCGCGCTCGTCGCCCATCCCGGCATCGACAAGATCGCATTCACGGGCAGTGCCGCGGTCGGCAAGAGTATCGCCAAAACGGCGGCGGAATCGCTCAAGCGCGTCACGCTGGAGCTGGGCGGCAAGTCCCCCAATATTTTCTTCGAGAGTGCCGACTGGGAAGCCGCGGTTGATGGCGCGCTTTTCGGCATCTTCATCAATCAAGGTGAAGTCTGCGCCGCGGGCAGCCGCATCCTGGTCGAAAGGAAGATCTACTCCAAGTTCGTGGAAGCCATGACCGAAAAAGCGAAACGTATTCGGCTCGGCCCGCCGCTGGACCGCGAAACCAAGATGGGTCCGCTGGTCAGCAAGGAACAGTACGACCGCGTGAGCGCCTACCTCGATCTCGGCAGGAAGGAGGCCAAGGTGGCCACGGGAGGCGGCCGGCCGCGGCAGTTTGGCAAGGGCTATTACATCGAGCCCACGATTTTCTACGATGTGGACAATAGCGCGCGCATTGCCCAGGAAGAAATCTTTGGCCCCGTGGCCGCCGTCATTCCTTTCGAAGGGGAGTCTGAGGCGATTCGCATTGCAAATGACACGCCGTACGGACTCGCGGCGGCCGTCTGGACTCGGGACATCTACAAAGCGTTCCGTATTGTCAAAGCCCTGCGTGTCGGCATCGTGTGGGTCAATCACATGCAGCCAACCTACGTCGAGGCCCCGTGGGGCGGCTTCAAACAGTCGGGTTACGGCCGCGAACTCGGGCCCTGGGGCCTTGAAGAGTATCTCGAGGCCAAGCAAGTTTATGTGAATCTCGACGAAGCGCCGATCGCGTGGTATTAGGTTCCGGGGCTTGGCGGCGTTGGCCGTCGCACGAACCCGCACAGGTAGGAGTGAATTGAAAACCATTCAGATTCGCACGGATCTTCCCGGGCCGAAGTCGCGTGCCTTGATGGCGCGCCGCGAAAGCGCGATTCCCCGAGGTCTGAGCCACGCCACTCCGCTGTTTATCGCGAAAGCAGAAGGCGCGGTGCTGGAGGACGTTGACGGCAACCGCTTCCTCGATTTCGCCGGTGGCATCGGCTGCCTGAACGCTGGACATCGGTCGCCCGCGGTCGTTGAGGCCGTCGACGAGCAGCTGAGAAAACATCTTCACCTCTGCTTCATGGTGACGCCGTACGAGAGCTACGTCCGCCTCGCGGAAAAGCTGAATTCACTCGCGCCGGGAGGCTTCCCCAAAAAGACGCTCATCTTGACCACCGGAGCGGAGGCTGTCGAAAATGCGGTCAAGATCGCCCGCGCGTACACGAAGCGCCCCGCAATCATCTGCTTCGAAGACGCTTTCCACGGTCGAACGCTGTTGACCATGTCGCTGACGAGCAAGACCCATCCCTACAAGGCGGGATTCGGTCCCTTCGCAAGTGAAATCTACAGGATCCCATTCGCTTACTCGTACCGCAGCGGCAAGTACGCATCCGTCGAACACTTTGCTCACTGCTTGGAAGACGCATTCAGGCGAGTGGTGGACCCTCAATCGGTTGCCGCCTTGATTGCCGAACCCGTGCTCGGCGAAGGCGGGTTTGTCGTGCCCCCGCGCGACTACTTCCGTGCGATTTACGAAATCTGCCGGAAACACGGCATTCTATTCATCGCGGACGAAGTGCAATCGGGAATCGCTCGCACCGGAAAGTGGTTTGCTTGCGAACACTTTGGGATCGAACCGGATTTGATCACCACCGCGAAGTCGCTCGGCGGCGGACTCCCTATTGCCGCCGTGACAGGCCGCGCGGAAATCATGGATGCTCCCGGACCCGGAGGCTTGGGCAGCACGTTTGCCGGCAACCCGCTATCCTGCGTCGCTGCGCTCGCCACGATCGACATGATCGAGAAGGAGAGCCTGCTTCGCCGCGCGACCGAAATTGGGAACCGATTCGAAACGCGCGCGCGGCGCTGGCAGAGCAAGTGGCCCTTGGTAGGCGACGTTCGCGGCCTGGGCGGCATGTGCGCTATCGAACTGGTCCGGAATCGTGAAACCCTAGAGCCGGCCGATACCGAGACGAAGGAAATCGCGGCCTATTGCTGGGAGCACGGGCTCGTGACAATCACCGCCGGTACCTACAACAACGTCCTGCGGATTCTCGTCCCGCTTGTCATTCGCGACGAGCAGTTTGACGAAGGCCTCGACGTGATCGAAGCTGCGCTCCTTTCTGTGGCAGAATCCGGAAATGCGGCGCATTCTCACACCTCACAGTCCCATTGAGCCAACCTAAGCGAGACATTGATCAATCGAGGGGTTACGGAAAACTCTAGGGCTCGCTTCGAACGCGGCAAAGCGCCGCAAAAGCTCTACTTTGCAGCCCCGCTCTTCAGTGATATGAAGCGCCGCTTCAACAGTGAGCTAGCCGAGGAATTAGAGCAATTTTTCGATGTGCTCCTCCCCAGAGGGATGGCGAGTTGATGGTTAATATGATTGGCGAAGCTATACGATAATATGGGATATACAGCCGCATCTAATGACCGTGACAAGAATACTACAGACAATTCCTAGCGCTGAGCCAAATCGGCAGGCCGAAATAGTCCTCGGACCGAACGGGAAGTCCGCTGGGGCTTACATCGAGATTTGCACTACGGACAGCGTCCCAGTTCCCCAATTCTCGGAAATCGCCGGACAGAGAGGTCTCACCGTTTGGTTAACGGGTCTAAGTGGGGCTGGCAAGTCGACTATATCTGCCGCTTTGAATGGAGAACTTCGGAAGCAGGGTCTGAGAGCGGAAGTCATTGACGCTGACGTTTTGCGAACGCATCTGAACAGCGATCTCGGATTTGGCAAGAGAGACCGCGATGAAAACCTTCGCCGGATAGGATTTATTGCTCATCTACTGACGCGTCACGGCGTGATCGCGATTGTGGCAGCAATTTCACCGTATCGCGCTACACGTGATGAACTGCGTCGGCGAATACGAAGCTTCATTGAAGTTCATGTTAACGCGCCGCTGAGAGTGTGCGAAGAGCGAGACCCCAAGGGACTCTACAAACGAGCTCGATTGGGAGAAATCGTTAACGTTGCCGGACTCGACGATCCGTATGAACCGCCATACGTTCCAGAAGTGACCTGTAACACCGACAAAGAAACGGTAGAAAACAGCACTCAAAAAGTGCTCGCTGTTGTTCTCGAACATGTATTGCAAATGAGTGGCTCCGCCTGGGCTCCTCACGTGCGCCATAGGTCCGAACTAGAGGACCTTTGAAAACCCGGATGCAGGGGCAAGACGCGCTGTTACATTGCACGGGGAGACGTAATGCCGCTAAGTCGCAGCATCGTTTTGGCCGACCAGGACCAGATCGGGTCGATCGCTCCCGACAAGCAAGCGGATTTTGCCCTGCTAGACCGCGACGTTCTGACGGTTGTGCCTCGCCAAAACTCTCGCCGACTTTGAAATGAATAACATAGCGGCCCCCCCGCCGCCAGCGTTCTGTTATAACTCAGACTCATGCTCAGCCTGTTTTTGCTCTGGTTCGGAGCGCTCCTCCGTTTGTTCCGTCGCCGTGGGAGCGTAGTTCTGGAGAACTTGGTTCTTCGCCAGCAGCTCGCCGTTTTGAAGCGCCGACATCCTCGGCGCAGCCTCAGCCTCTTGGACAAGCTTTTCTGGGTTGCCGTCCGTCGGTTCTGGTCGCAATGGAAGCAAGCGCTCATCGTTGTCTCGCCGGAAACGTTCGTCCGCTGGCACCGAGTCGGCTTCCGGCTGTACTGGAGACTGATTTCTGCTGGGTTTTAATGTCTCGGAGCGAACCATTTCCCGTTGGATGAGACGAGCGCCGAGGGACCCCGAGCCGGCCAAGCGTTGGCTCACGTTTCTGCGCAACCATCGGGAAGCGATCGCCGCAATGGATTTCTTCACCGTTCCGACGATCACGTTCGGCGTGCTCTACTGCTTCTTCGTCATCAGCCACGACCGTCGGCGCATCCTGCACTTCAACGTGACCAAGCACCCAACCAGCCTGTGGACCGTTCAGCAGTTGCGGGAAGCGTTCCCGTTCGGATCGGCTCCCCGGTTTCTGATCTTCGACCGGGACGGGAAGTATGGACTTGAGGTTCCCGCGGCTGTGCGATCCCTGAAGATCAAGCCCGTCCGAACCTCCTTCGAGAGCCCTTGGCAGAACGGTGTGGCGGAGCGCTGGGTCGAAAGCTGCCGACGCGATCTGTTGGATCAAATCATTGCGGTGAACGAACGGCATCTGAAACGGCTGCTCTCGGAGTACGTCCGCTACTATCACGAGGATCGCACGCATCTTGGACTCGGGAAAGAAACGCCGGCCGGGAGAGCTCAGTCCACAACCTCCGGCCGCGTCGTGTCTCACGAGCGACTCGGCGGGCTGCATCATCGTTATGATCGGGCTGCCTGACCCCGAGCGTGTAGTTCCAAAACCGCGCGCTTGAAGTCCATCCTTATATATATGCCGGACCTGCCCACGGGTTGCCCCCAGGCAGAATCGTGGCGTCGGCCGAACCATCCCGATTCAATTCGGGTTCGTATTCAACCTTCGCGGCGCGGATGAAGTTATGGCGAGGCACAAGATCAGATATTCGAGCAGGGGAGCGTTCAGTACGGACTTCACTTCGAGCTTCTGGCCGGCAATGGCCGTGCCGATCACTGTGAAAATTCCGGAGCCGATCACCGCACCTATGCCGAGCGAGGTCAGGCTCAGCCAACCGAGCGATTTCCTGAGCCGCTTTTCCGGTCTTTCGGCGTCGGAAATGAGCTGGTCGATGCTCTTGGTACGAAAGAACTGTGGGTCCAATCGCCACCTTCCCCGCGCGCCGAGAGTTTGCAGTGTCTCAAAGACAAAGCACGCGGCCTGCCTACCGGCTTAAGCGATGCCTCCAAAGCACAAGTATTTGATTTCCACGAAGTCATCGATCCCGTATTTGGAACCTTCGCGGCCAAGTCCTGATTCCTTCACGCCGCCGAAAGGGGCAACCTCGGTCGAAATGAGTCCGGTATTGATGCCGACGATGCCATACTCCAGCGCTTCCGCGACCCTCCACACGCGGGCAATGTCACGTCCATAGAAGTACGCAGCCAATCCGAACTCCGTGTCGTTCGCGAGCGCAATTGCTTCCGATTCCGTCTTGAATCGAAATAGCGGAGCCACAGGACCGAAGGTCTCCTCTCGCGCAACAGTCATTTCAGGCGTGACCTCCGTAAGAACAGTCGGCTCGAAGAAGCGCCCACCAAGGCTATGCCGGCATCCCCCCACGAGCACCTTTGCGCCTTTGGATTTTGCGTCGCGAATGTGGCTTTCCACCTTTTGCATGGCGGCGTCGTCAATCAACGGCCCCTGAGTGGCGCCTGCTTCCAGTCCCGGAGCAGGATTCAGAGCCTTGACCGCCGCCGCAAGCTTCGTGGCAAACACATCGTACACACTGTCCTGCACGAGCACTCGGTTGGTGCAAACACAGGTCTGGCCGGTGTTGCGATACTTGGAAGCGATGGCGCCTTCGACCGCGGCATCCAGATCGGCGTCGTCAAAAACGACAAAAGGCGCGTTGCCTCCCAACTCGAGTGAGAGCTTCTTGACCGTGCCCGCGCACTGAGCCATCAGGATTTTCCCAATTTCAGTTGAACCGGTGAACGACAGTTTGCGCACAATCGGGTTTGAAGTGAGTTCCCCGCCGATCTCCGTCGAGGAGCCCGTCACAACATTGAACACGCCCTTCGGAACCCCGGCGCGGTCCGCCAGGTCTGCGAGAGCAAGTGCTGAGAATGGAGTCTGTGAAGCGGGCTTGACAACGACCGTGCAACCGGCCCCGATTGCAGGTCCTACCTTGCGGGTGATCATCGCCAGGGGAAAATTCCAGGGAGTGATGCAGGCGACCACGCCGATCGGCTGTTTGATTACTACAATCCTTTTGTCCGCCTGGTGCTGAGGAATTACGTCGCCGTAAACGCGTTTCGCTTCCTCGCCGAACCACTCCAGAAACGCAGCCGCGTAAGCGACCTCCCCTCGCGATTCGGTCAACGGTTTGCCTTGCTCGAGCGTCATGAGCCGGGCAAGATCTTCCTGATTCTCCATCATCAAATCGAACCAACGCCGCAGAACTGCGGCCCGCTCCTTGGCCGTTCTTTTGCTCCAGGCGGGAAATGCACGATTCGCCGCTTCGATGGCCTGTCTGGTTTCGGCGCCACCTAGTCTTGGTACTCTGCCAATAACTTCACTCGTCGCTGGATTATCAACGTTGATCATCTCGGTCGACTTTCCCTGGATCCACTGCCCATCCACGTAGCACGCTTCACGGAACAGTCGAGCATCTTTGAGCTCGGCAATCGCGGACTTTGAGACTGTTCTCTGCATGATCGAGCTCCCGGTGATTCGCAATTGCACTCAGAGGCAACGGGACATTATCACACTTGCTGTGATGCTCAGGCGGATAACGATCCGTGAGAAAGCGCCGCGTTCTTGTGCCCTGTGACGGACGCAAGCGCGGCTTCGATGACGCCGAGACCTTCGTCCAACTGAGGATCGGTGATGACCAATGGTGTCAGAATTCGTATGACGTTGTTATAGGTGCCTGCCGTAATGGTGATGAGGCCGTGTTCGTAGCAATAATGCGCGACCTCCTTGGTTTCAGTGTCGGCAGGCTCAAGGGTTTCAGTACTCCGAACGAGCTCAATGGCGCACATGCCACCGAGGCTGCGCACGTCACCGACCAACGACCATTTCTTCTGCCACCCACGCGCACGCTCTTCGAAGCGCCTCCCGATGGCCGCGGAGCGCGCCAGCAACCCCTCCTTCTCAATCATTTCGATGGCCGCAAGGGCAGCCACGCAGGAAAGTGGATTGCCAGCAAACGTGCTGCCGAGACCTCCGACTTCCGGAGCATTCATGATTTCCGCGCGGCCCGTAACCGCCCCAATGGGCAGGCCCCCACCCAGCGATTTTGCCATCGTAATCAAATCGGGTTCGATGCCGAAGTGTTCCGAAGCAAACCACTTCCCCGTGCGGGCAATTCCCGACTGGACTTCATCGGCAATAAGGAGGATGTCGTGCTTCCGGCAGATTTCGTGAACCAGTCGAAAGTAGTCCGGGGGCGGCACGACAAAACCGCCTTCGCCGAGCACTGGTTCCGCAATGACCGCGGCGACCGACTCCGGCGCCACGACCCGTTTGAATGCGTCTTCCAAGTGATGCGCAAAACGTTCCGCCGTTGCCGCCCGTTCTCCGCGGTACGGATAAGCGTAAGGAATCCGATAAACATCGCTCACGAAGGGACCGAACCCCGCCTTATAGGGATGAGTTTTGCTGGTCAGTGACATCGTCAGCAGCGTGCGGCCGTGAAAGGCATCCTCGAAACAAACGATCGCAGGGCGCTTCGTGTAGGCGCGCGCAATCTTGACGGCGTTTTCGACAGCTTCGGCGCCCGTATTGAGGATGAGCGTCTTCTTCAGGAATCTGCCGGGCGCCAACGCATTCAGCCTTTCCGCCAGAGCGACGTAACCCTCATACGGTGTGACCCCGAAGCAGAGATGAAGATACTTTTCCAGTTGCTCGCGAATCGCGGCAACGACACGCGGCGCGCAGTGGCCGACGTTGAGACAACCAATTCCGCCCGCGAAATCAAGGAAACGGTTGCCGTCAACATCCTCGATCACAGCGCCTTCTGCCTTCGCTGCAAAAAGGGGCGTTGCATGGTATAGCCCGCGGGGAACTGCGGCTTCGCGCCGCGCCATCAACGCGCGCGACTTCGGCCCCGGGATTTCCGTGCGAATCTGAATGTTCTTCATTTTCCCATTCCTTTTCTTTACGACCGGCTGCGAAGCAGCGCCCATTCTGGAATCTAGTACCAACCGATCGGCGCCTCGTCGAGATTGACGAACACCTGTTTGGTTTCGAGATATTCCTCGAGACCCCAGGGACCAAGTTCGCGACCATAGCCGGACTGCTTGTAGCCGCCCCACGGCGCTTCGACGTAGGTCGGCTGCATGTGATTGACCGAGACGATGCCGGCGCGGAGCGATTTCACGACGCGGAAGGCCTTGTAGATGTCGCGCGCGTCCAGACAGCGCCGGCGAGCCCGTAGGGCGTGTCGTTGGCGATGCGGATGGCGTCGGCTTCGCCGTCGAACGGAATTACGGACGCGACCGGGCCGAAGATCTCTTCGCGAGCGATGCGCGCGCTGTTATCCACATCGTAGAAAATAGTCGGCTGGACATAGTAGCCCTTGTCGAACTGCTTCGCTCGGCCGCCACCGGTGGCGACCGTAGCTTCTTTCTTGCCGATTTCGAGATAAGAAGTGACGCGGTCGTATTGCTCTTTGCTGACCAGCGGTCCCATCTTGGTGTCGCGCTCAAGCGGCGGGCCGAGCTTAATGTGCTTGGCCTTTTCGGTCATGGCCTCGACGAATTTCGAATAGATCTTCTTTTCGACAAGGATGCGGCTGCCCGCGGAGCAGACTTCGCCTTGGTTGATAAAGACGCCGAAGAGTGCGCCGTCGACGGCGGCCTCCCAATCGGCATCGCTGAAGAAGATGTTCGGCGACTTGCCACCTAGTTCAAGGGTGACGCGCTTTAGGGTATCCGCGGCACTCTTCGCGATGGCCTTGCCGACGGGGGCACTGCCGGTGAAGGCAATCTTATCCACGCCGGGATGCGCGACGAGTGCAGCGCCGGTCGTTTCCCCCATGCCGTTGATCACGTTGACTACGCCCGGCGGAAGGCCGATGTCTTCGAACCAATTAGCGAATTCGAGCGCGGTAAGCGGCGTCTGCTCCGCAGGCTTGAGGACGCAGGTGCAGCCCGCCGCCAGCGCAGGGGCAAGTTTCCACGCGGCCATCAAAAGCGGGTAGTTCCACGGAATGATCTGGCCGGCAACGCCGACCGGTTCCCGCAAGGTAAAGCTGAGAGCGTTGGCTGGAACCGGAAGCACGTGGCCCATCACTTTGTTGGCGAGGCCGCCATAGTATTCAAAGCTGGTGGCCACGTCGGCGATGTCGTACTCAGCTTCGACGATGGGTTTACCCGTGTTGCGCGCCTCCATTTCAGCGAGCATGGTCGCGTTCTCGCGAGTTTTGTCCGTGAGCTTAAAAACAATGCGTCCGCGATCCTGCGCCGTCGTCTGCGGCCAGGGGCCGAAATCGAAAGCAGCGCGCGCAGCCTGTACGGCGCGGTAGAGAGGCTCGTTCTGCTTTGTTCCTGTCCTGGCTGATCGCTATTTGCCCAGTTGGTTTCCTCGGCGGTTAGGACGAATTTGTCTTCCCGTGATCGGCTGGCTCCTCCTCACGACACGCGGCGGGCTGGGGCTAAAAAAGAATCTTCAGGCCCAGCTGGATGTCGCGATTACTACCTGTCCCGATCACCGGATTCCCGATATTTACGTCTGGCGATGAGCATCCACAGCCGAATATCCCGCTTGTCACATTGCCAGCTCCCTCCGCGTTGGGGTTGGCGTAAGCGGGATGGTTTAGCATGTTGAAAAACTCAGCGCGAAATTGTCCATGTATTCGGTCGCCTTTGATCGGAAAGTTCTTGATTAACGAGAAATCCCAATCCTTATAGGGCAGGCCGGGAAAGATGTCGGGCTTACTAGTGCCATATGTGCCAAAGGCTGGTGGGATCAGCACGCTTGTTCCAGCGGCGAAACAGCCAAATGTGTCGAGCGCGCTGGTCGCGCCAATCGCCGCGGCATCAGCGATGCATTCGGCTGGGAGCGTCCCTGCTGGTGGCGGCACGAAGAACGGGATCGGTTGGCGCGGCTGTTCGCGGAAGTCCGAGGTTTTCCCGAAGAAGTCCCATCGGTCCGTGAATTCTGAGGTCCCGGAAATGTCATCCAAACTGTCCGTTGCGCTGAACGGGCTCCCGCTCTGCAGAGTCACAATTGAATTGATCTGCCAGCCGTCCAGCAGATGATGGAAGGTCGCTGCCGGCGCTGGAATGTCATAGGTCAACGCCAAGGTCCAGCGGTTCCTAATGTCGAAAGGCAGGCTCGAATATTCAGCTTTGGGATCGAGGCTGTTTTGAGGCAGCAAACCACCCGAGCCGACGTCGGCGTTCGACCCACTCACGCCCAACGCATGGCCCCATGTATATCCGGAAAGAAGGGACAACCCATGCCAGGGCCGGAGAGTTGCCGTTATTTGAAGGCTGTTGTAGCTGGACGTGTAATCGTTGCCGATCTGGTTGATTACCCCGAGGTACGGGAACTGGCTGTTGAACGGTCGAGCCGCTTGAAGTCCCGGGCCCCCGGGCTGATCGGCCCCCAGAGAAGGCTGATTAAGATCGAGCACACCAAGCTGATCCACTCCATGGTTACCGACGTAACCGACCTCCAGGGAGAATTGATTCCCAAACGCCTGTTGGATGTTGAGGTTCCAACTTTCTACGTAGGGCGTCTTCAGGTTGGGGTTGACCCCAGTAATGGCGCATACTGTGCCCGCCACGCCATCGACTACCAAATTCGGATCGCAATTTAGAACCTGACTCCCAAACCAAGGGCCAGCGGGCGTGTAATTTAACTGCGCGGCGCCCAAAAACACGCTGCCATCCTTAATCGTTCCGGTGCCCTGTTCCAGTCCGCCGGCGGCGGGATTCACGCCCAAAGCGCCTGTTGGGATCGCCTCGATACCCGCTCCTCCGCTGTTTGGTTCATTACGCGCCAGGAAAGTTTCCAGCTGGATGAATGAGTACTCAATGCCGCCTCCGGCGCGAACCACAGTCCTTCCTTTACCAAAGATGTCCCAGGCAACTCCCACGCGAGGCGCGAAGTTGTGCCGATCGGGCTGAAAGACGTTGTGGATCCCATCTCCGACCTGAACGATGCCAGTGCTCGGAAGAAAATTGGCGATTTGGTTGTGGGCCTCCGTGGGCGGCGAGGTGTATTCATACCGAACGCCGAGATTGACGGTAAAATTAGGCGTGACACGATAGGTATCCATCATGTAGGCGTAGATAGAACGAACCGAGACTTGCGAATGGTTCTCGCCGCCCGCTAGAACGTTCCCGAAAGCGGGAAAGCCGGCGAGGAAGTCCTCCAAAGCCGTCGACCCAGGAGACATCGTCGACTTAGGAAACGCCTGCCCGCCGGTAAAGCTGATTTCGCCCGGGCCGTTGAAATCGGAGATCAGGTTGGTGCTGCCGCGGCGCCACTCAACTCCCCACTTGAGCGCGTGGTTGCCCAGCACATAGGAAAGGTTATCCCCGACGGAATAGTTTTGATTCGGTCGGGTGATCAGCGGACCGAAGGTTCCCAGCCCTGTGAAAGTCGAAATCGTGATCAGGGGTAAGCCGAAATTTACAGGAAGGGTCACGCCGGTATTAATACCAAAAGTGGTCGGGTTGGTATTTCCATCGACGCTACTAATCGCCGACGCGAAGCGGGTATAGCCGAAAAACACCTGATTGACCAACCGAGAATCGATTACATCTGTCCAGGTTCCTCCGGCGACGTTTGCCTCGTTCTCGGCCGTAGCGAGAAACAGGGGGCTTACTGTGGGCGCATCTTGCTCAATCTGGTTGCTGTTGCCAATGAACCACGAGCCATCGAAGCTTTGGTGATCATTCGGGTGGTAGTCCACATGCAAAACGCCGTTGTCCATTCGTGTTGTATTGGGAAATCCCAACGGCACAGAGGTCGAGCCGCTCGTGTTGGCTGGGTAGAGTTTCAGCAGGTTTGTGCTGACCGGGCTCACGCTTAGGCCGTGGACCGCAAGATCCGCCTCCGCGTCCGGAATGCTGATCGCCGGATTGCCTCCGGCGGAAACGCTTAACGGTATATTTACGGTTGTGGTGTTTCCTACCTTCGATCGCTGTCCCTGATACGCGATAAAGAAAAACAGCTTGTCCTTCACGAGGGGACCACCCAGCGTGGCGCCAAATTGGTGAAAGATCACTGGCGTTTGCGGAGTTCCCACAACATCAAAGTTGTTGCGAGCGTCGAAGAAACTGTTGCGCTCGAAATCGTAAGCATCGCCGTGAAACTGGTTCGTTCCCGACTTGAGCTGCAGGCTGATCACGGCACCCGGTTCGTATCCAGAGTTCGCCTGGGGCTGTTCCTCCACGTTGAATTGCTGGAGGGCATCGATCGGCATCTGAGTCGCAGGCGCGCCGTTTATGCCGGTTTGGTTGATGACCGGGGCGCCGTAAAATGGGTCATTGTTGTCGATACCGTCAATATTATAGTTCTGACTATCGAGCCGAAGGCCATCGCTGCTGGTGGAATGGAACCCCCCTCCGGGCGAACGCTGCACGCCAGGTTGGAGCACCACCAGGTTCTCATAATCTTGGCCGTTCAGCGGCAGATCGACAACCTGCTGGCTGCTGACGGTGCCGCCCAAAGTGTTGCTGGTGGTCTCGACGATAGGGGTGCCACTCACCGTAACCGTTTCCACCGCCGTTCCAACTTTCAGCACGACGTCAATCCGCACCTGCTTGCCGACTTCCAACTCGACGCCGCTGTGCATCGCCGTCTGAAAGCCTTGCACGGAAACCCGCACAGTGTAGGCTCCCGGAATGAGATCGGGGAGAGCGTATGCCCCCGCACTGTCGGTCTTAAGCGTGTTCGAGACGTTCGTCTGGGTGTTCGTGATGGTCACGGTGGCGTTCGGTATCACGGCGCCACTGGTGTCACTAACAGTGCCCAGAATCTCGCTCTGGTTGATCTGCGCGAATGAGGGAAGGGCAGTCAATAGAGATATTACGAGGATCGCCGGAAACCAAACGCCCTTTCCCATGAGTCGCGCCACCGCCAGGCGCTGCAGTGGCAATCCCCTAGATATGTAGTCACCCAGATTCATCGTAACCTCACTCAAGCCACGCGGTTAGGCTGATCAGATCCCGCCGTGTGATGCAAAGAAACGTCTTCGATCTAAGGTCCCTTTTGCTCTACTCCCCTCTTGCTCTGCTGTTCGTTATAAGCCTTCCAGGATTGGTCGATGACATAGGCACGGATCGCGTGCGATTCCGAGACGGTTAGCCTTCTCACTTCGGGAAAATGCAAGTCCATCCCGAAAGGCAGCATGCCTTCAACTCTATGGGTACCAGCTAGCACAATCGCATCCCACTGTTGATGAACTTCCGGCGGCGCATACCGCAAATCTGGAATCGCACCATTTACCGTCCACGCACCACTTCCGTCCAGGCCGGGCCCATGACACCCGCCACACAAGTGTGTTTCAAAAAGAGCCTCGCCTTCCCGAATTGTTTTCTTGCTGGCCGTTTGGTCGGGAGGTTTGGGAACGGCAGGCACGATATCAGGTGGTGTGGGAAAAGGTGTTTGAGCTCCGAGCCTGAAGGCAAGCAGCCGTGCAGGGCCTCTCTTGGATTTGGGGGTCGCCATCGTGCTGGCTCGAGCGAACTCTCTCGACGCCGAACCCCATCCAACAGGGACTACGATGTATTGTTCGCCTTTCACACTGAAACTTACCGGCACTGCGTCAATGGCAGAGCCGGTCTGGATCGACCAGACTTTACGACCGGTATCAGCCGTGAAGGCTTCGAATTCTCCAGTGCCCTCGCCTTGAAAAACCAGATTGCCTGCGGTCGAGAGTACGCCGCTGTTCGTTTGCAATTGCTGCTCTACGAACCAGCGAACGGATTGGCTGATCGGATCCCAGGCTACAAGCTTGCCACCCAAAGGAGTCTCGCCTGGCGCCGGTTGGTGGCTTCGCACGTCGTACGCAGGGATGTACACGAAGCCGGTAATTGGACTGTAGCTCATAGGCCACCAAGTTTTCCCGGCACCCAGTTCCCGCAGAGGTCCGCCGCCCGAGACTTCAACAGGTCGTCCCGTTTCGAGATCAATGGAAGTCGCCCACCGCACAGTCCCGTAGGATTTTGCTTCAAGCAGGTGGCCCGTTGCCGCGTCGAGGACGTAGATAAAACCGTTCCTTGGCGCCGTGATCGCTACGTGACGCTTCTCACCGCTAAGGACAAGATCAGCAATTATGGTGTGGAAGTTTTCGGTCTGAAAATACTTGCCGCTGGTTTGGAAATGCCAAACGTATTCTCCGGTGTCTGCATTCACGGCGACGACGCAACCTGAAAAGAGCTTCGCGCCACCGGGAGTTTCACTTCGCGGCGTCGTGCCTTCGACTACTCCTGCCCCGGCGGTGCCGAAGATTACCAGATTGGTTGCCGGATCGTATGTGATCGCATCCCATACGTCACCACCACCAAATCTCCACCACTTTTCCCCTGTCCAAGTCTTTGCGGCCAGTTCGAGCGCTTTTGATTCCAACCCCTTGGCAGGATCTCCGGGAACAGTCCAAAAACGCCACGCTTCCTTGCCAGTCTCCGTGTCGAAGGCTACGAGCGAGCCTCGTATCATGTCGTCAGACCCGTTGTAGCCGATGAGCACTCGTCCCTTGGCAACGTGCGGTGCGCCAGTGCTGCCAGTTTGGGCGGGATCGCAGATTGGAGAAGACCATATTTGTTTTCCTGAGGCAGCATTGATGGCGACCAAACGGCAATCTCCCGTGCTAACGTAAACTTTGCCCTCCCATACGGCCACGCCTCGGTTTACGCGTACAGCATAGGAATTTTGAGTGCTCATACCGAGTCGAACGTCTGGATCAAACTGCCACAACACTTTCCCCGAGACTGCATCCACGGCATACACGAGTGACCGCGGAGCGCTCACGTAGATCACACCGTCCACCTCGATCGGCTCTGCCGCCATGCCCATCGCACTGTCGATATCGACAGACCACGCCAGACCCAGCTTTTCAATGTTCTTGTCGGTAATTTGGTTTAGCGGGCTAAAATGCTGTTCGCCGAGATCACGCCCGTTCACCAGCCAATCGCTGCCCGACAGTGTCTCAGAGAGAACCCGAGCCTGATTTACGTTGCCGGGCTCTTCTTGCTGGGCCACAGACGAGCAACCAAGCAGTGTCATACCAATCAAAACTAATGCCGCAGTCAACATCACGATAATTTGCAGCCCCTTCATGCCGACCCTCACCTTCCCTGCTCTTCAGTAGGTTCGACAACATTACTATAATCCGGGAAGGTATAGCTGGTCCTAAGTGTTTGTCAAGGACAATCATTTGGGCTATCCTCAGCACTTTAGTTTTTTTCAGTAGGGATGGAAGCGGCGCAGAGGGGCGATGCGTTGCACTCTCGAAGACGAGTCTACGGCGCTCGAACTGAATGTCGCGAGGCTCCTTGGGGCGGTTACAAACAGTCCGGCTTTGGTCGTGAACTGGGTACCTGGGGGATTGAAGAGTACCTGGAAACCAAACAAGTGCACGTCATTCTTAACGAGCAACCAGTTGGATGGTACTGACATGCGATCTATCCACCTAGGTATGCCCGTTCGTATTGGATCTCGAACACAGAACATAGTTAAAAAAGGGCGGGCGAATTTATGATCGGTAGCAGCGGTTTATGGCGTTCGAGCGGATAGCGTTTCGCTGGAGGATGCTCAAACTTAACGCAGGTTTTGTCGTCGGCGATTATGGAGCCGCACTAGCTGATATGTGTCTGGCCGCCTCGAATCTCTACCCGGCATTCGTCTGCTTTTTCCTTTCTGTCGTCTATGAAGGTTGCGCGACAACTGGTAACAGTGTCTAAAAGGTCGGCGGTGTGTTGATCCACAGTAGCCAAGCCACCTTCCGTCCCGGATTACTCCACTGGTGGGGCGTGGAGCTTTCAAAATAGAAACTGTCGCCCTGCCTCAGACGGTAACGTTCTTTTCCGTTGAGCCAGATGTCAAATTCGCCCTTCAGGACGTAAAGAAACTCTTCGCCTTCGTGCATGTACGATTCGCCGCTTCGTCCGCCGGGCTTCACACGGAAAAGATGAGGCTCCATTACCGTGCGACCCCACGCCAGAAGTTCCATCCGCACGCCATTGGTCGTTTCCAGAATCTTTCTTTGTCCTGGGCGAACGAGCTTAGTATTCGTTCCCTCAGATTGGAAAAGAGAGAGAATATTTGTGCGGTAAACCTTAGCAATGCGCCGGAGTGTGGAGACGGAAGAACGCATTTGTCCGCGCTCCACTGCGCTCAGAAAACCCACCGAAATGCCGGTCGCCTTGGACACCTGGGCGAGAGAAAGTCCGCGGCGATTCCTAAGTTGCCGCAGGCGCTGCCCAGGCTGGAGAGCACTCTCCGCGGGCACGGAGAGGAGGCCCTGACGCTTCAGGATATGGACGATTGCGGCAGGATTGAGGTTGCGCGCGCGGCGCAGAAAAATCGCTCGCTGCAATATGCGAACGTCAGATTCACTATAGAGGCGGTAGCGACTCTGCGAGCGGCGTGGTGTAACCAGCCCTAGCGCTTCCCAGGCTCGAAGAGCCGAGGCGGAGATATGTACCCGGCGCGCTACTTCACTGATCCTCAAGAGGTGCTGACCGGTCTCCGTAACCGATACCTTGGGCAGAATCTTTGTCCTAGACACGGCACCTGTGCTTCCGGTAGATGCAAAGGAGTATAATAAGCTCTCAGCGATTCAGCAATCGCGAAGAAACAAGATCTCGAGAGCATTTCGAGCGAAGCGTACGCGAGCGTGGCCCGGGCACTTCTGTACGGAGTCGAATCGCGCTCATAACTACCATCCGATCGGTGTCTCGTGCAGATTGACAAACACCTTGCGTTTTCCCACACTCTTCGAGACCCCGAGCATCCAGTTTGGCGTCTGCAGCTTGGTTCTTGCATCCGCCCCATCGTGCTTCGACGTAAACACGCCGCTCGGGTAGCCCTGCTAGCACTTCTTATTATCGACTAGCCCCAGAACGATTTCTTGGCTTGCGAATTCCCACATCTTCCAATCCGCTTGATTAATTCGCCGGGATTATGGGGCTGATTGAGAAATGTGTTCGTGCACGATCAGCCACTTTCCCTTCTGCTCTTCAAAAACTACAGTCCAGCGTAAAATTCCCTTCTCGTTCTTGCCATCCTTCATGACGATATCTTCGTTCACGGTTGCGGTGCCCCAAACATACCTTCCCGCAGGATGAAGTTGCGCATCGTCATTGACCGTAAACTTGGCGCGTTTCATGGTGGCTAAAATCTTGCTTACTCCCTGTTGGAACTCGGCCCAGCTTCCGTACTTGAGAGGAGACTCGTCATAGAATGTGTTTGGCCCTTGCGCATGAAACCGTGCCTCATATGCCGGATCGAGCGTGCCCCAGCCATCCCAGATTTTCTGCAAGTAAGCTTTATCTGGCGAAGCAACAACAGGATTCTTATCTCCTGCATAGCTAGGGAAGCTAACGACGACAAGGCCAAGCAAGATTCCAAGGAAACGTTTGTTCATAGGAACTCTCCTTCGTACTCGCCAATAAATGTATCGATATTCCCACACCCAAGCGATATGCCTTGCGCAATTACAGTAGACTTCTGCTGGATCGCAAGCCAACAGTCGTGTAACAGCGCGCTCCTGCATGGGACAGCAATGTTCCGTCGAGGGCTCAACAGAAGCTTCTGCGTGTGCGACTTTCGTTTTGGCTTTTGGAAAAGTGCGAAACCCCCAGTACGAAAAGGAGGACTTCAAGATATTGTTGGAGTGTGACCAGCCCAAGACAACGGCTTAATGCTGGCACGCTGACCTGCCCCCCGTTTTTGATCCAGTCATACGTTAGCACTCCTGGGCTCTGATCGGACCGGCTTTGTTGTACCAAGTCTAGGGTGAGTTTTCCAGCAGCATAGGATCGAGCGACAAGAGAAGGAGCGGGAGAAAGCGGAACTGGCTCGACAAATTGCTGAGGAAGAGAAGAAGGTGGAGATCTTGAAACCCGGGTCTTGAATTGGATACGTGCCCAGCAGACGCGTGATTTCATTGCCGCGCTGGAAAACGTTTGGACGCGACAAGGGCACGATCTTTCGCCCGAGGCGCAACAAGGACAGCGGATCATCTGGATGAAACACCTACCCCATTCGGAAGCCCGTTGGCAGATAAGGCGCGTCGTTCCCAATGGACATTCTTGCTAGAAATGTGTAAGGTTCTGTTGTCGACTCGCCGAAAGGAACGGCGTGAATCCAGCGCTACCTGCTTTTAGGCGAACAATCAGGACTGTAACCTGGTTTGTCAACTGTTTGTGGGAGCACACGCTCTCGAAGGATGGTAAAAGGCATGCAAAAAACCTATCCCTCAGGTGGAGCGCATGCGAATTGAGGACTCGAAACCCTCAGAAGCCGATAGCGCGCAACTCCTCGCTTTAGGATATACGTCAAAATTCGATCGCTCGATTAGCTTGTGGGAGAACTTTGCCTTGGGCTTTACCTATTTGTCGCCCGTGGTTGGTGTCTATACAGTTTTCGCTCTCGCACTGACTACAGGGGGACCTCCGATGTTTTGGACCTATATCGGAGTGGGGCTCGGGCAATTGCTAGTGTGCCTGGTGTTTGGTGAAATCGTCTCTCAATTTCCCATTGCCGGCGGCCTTTATCCTTGGGCACGCCGCCTTGTGGGCAAACGATGGGCCTGGATGGCGGGATGGGTTTATCTGTGGGCTCTCTGTACGACGATTGCAGCCGTTGCGGTGGGCGGAGCTCCTTATGTGGCCCAAGTGATGGGAGTTGAGATAAGCCACGCTGGCGAGATTTGGATTGCCGTAGCAATGATCGCCGGTACAACTCTTCTAAACGTCAGCGGTACTCGTCTGTTGGCACGTGCCGCAATGATCGGCTTTGTTTGCGAGCTGATTGGAGCAGTTGCCGTAGGTTCCTATCTTCTGCTGTTCGCCAGGCATCAGCCTTTCAGCATACTTTTCCACACCTTCAACCTAGGATCGAACGGACATTATCTTTCGGCTTTCCTCGCATCCAGCGTAGGGGCAATGTTCGCCTATTACGGATTCGAAGCATGCGGCGATGTTGCCGAAGAGACGCCGAACCCCGGGATCGCTATCCCAAAAGCAATGCGTATGACCATTTATATCGGAGGCGCGGCCGCTATATTGGTCTGCCTCGCTCTTCTGCTCGCCGTGCCCGATATGGGAGCGGTACTCTCCGGCAAGGATGTCGATCCAGTGGTCACTGTATTGCGACTCGCTCTAGGAGCATTCGGACTGCGGGCCGTAGTCGCCATCGTATTGGTTTCATTTTTCTCCTGCCTTCTGAGCTTGCAGGCAGCAACTAGCCGGCTTCTTTTCGGCTATGCTCGGGATGAGATGATCTTTGGCGCCAATTACCTCAATCGCCTATCTACACACACACACGTGCCCGTTGTTGCGCTCCTGGTGTCGGGTTTGGTTCCGGCATTCATTGCTCTCACGGGCCTGTTTTTGCAAGATGCTGTTCGCACCATCGTTGTATTCGGCGCTGCTGGAATCTATGTCTCATTTCAGATGATTGTTTTAGCCGCTCTGATCGCACGGGCCAAAGGCTGGAAGCCGGCTGGTGATTTCCGGTTGGGAGCGTGGGCGTGGCCAGTAAACATGGCAGCCCTTGCTTATGGATTATCGGCCATTGTGAATATGGTATGGCCCCGCAGCCCTTTGGATCCGTGGTATCAAAACTACGGAATGATATTGACCACGGTCGTCGTGCTGGTATGTGGGCTAATCTACATGATTTTGGGGCGACCGTACGAAAGGGGCACGGCGCCCTCTGGCGATGCCCCGCATCTTCACCACACTAGGATCGAAATACAGAAGCGAAGGCGTAAAGAAGAGGACCTCGGCGTGGCTGGCAATAACATTTAGGGTATTAAGCTGAAGTTTTACACTGCTGAGCTGCGCTCATGGCCTTCACACCGGCCGTATTGACGATGCAACAACTCTAGGATGGCGGCCGTTCGGACGTACGCTTGACCACAGTCAAGCCGTCGCTGGATTCAAATCCAACGGGGGAAGAGCATGTATAGAAGACTTTTATTCATCGGTGCAATCGGGGTATTCACCCTCGCAGCCATCTTGTGCACGTCTTGCACGGATCTCATGTTCGCGGAACGGTTGAATGCGGGTGAAAGCAGCTGCGATCGCGCATGCTTGGACGGATTGCTGGATCAGTATCTCGATGCTCTCGCTGCGAATGATCCCGTCCGATTGCCTGTGACAAAGACAGTTAAATTCACGGAAGATGGCCAACGGCTGAATCTCGGTGACGGCTTGTGGAATACCGCGACCGGAAGGGGAACCTACAAGTTTTATATGGATGATGTGCAAGCTGGGCAAGTGGGCTTCTTCGGAACGATGCGGGAGGCTGGCGAGCCGATCATTATTTCGCTTCGTTTGAAAATCGAGAATCATAAGATCGCCGAGATCGAGACGATCGTCGTTCGCAATAAGGGCGAAGCCGAGAATCTCGAAAAGCGCGGCCATCCCGATCCTCTTTTTATGGAAACCATTCCTGCCGCCGACCGTGCTTCCCGCGCGGAGCTTGTAGATACAGCGAACATGTACTTTTCGGGCATGCAGCTCAACGACGGAAAGGGAAACTATCCGTTCACCGACGACTGCGATCGCGTTGAAAACGGCATGGAGGCAACGAACAACCGCGCAGCCGATACGGCGGACGCGGTTGCCGATGGCGGATCTTGCGTACGATTCTTGCGTACGGTCTTCAGAACGCCCAGACGCTTAAATCTCTAGATACCAGCATAAAAGTTGGCTATTTTAATGGTGGACGTGGCCGGGATCGAACCGGCGACCCCCTGCTTGCAAAGCACGAAACTCTGCTCCAATAACTCCACCGGTCATCTTAGCTACTAACGTTTCCAACAAATCGGGGAATCTGCTTTTCGCTCAAAGCTAACCCCAATGGACTGAAAACGTTCGATTCGTGCACACTTCGTGTACAGTCGACTGAAAACTGACATGATGAAGTCTTCTGCGTTGGCCGCTGTCAAATCCGCGACTTTTCAGGTTACCAGCAGCAAAGTGAATTCCGAGGTCGCGTGCAATCAAACATGGGTCCCTATCAAAGTTGAGGCTTTGCTTCTTCTACGTTGACCACAAGCGCGGCACGCGCCCATTGAAACTTGGTTTTGACGGCATCGAAGTGCGGGCCCGCGGTCTGAAACTCTGCCTTGCCGACGATGCCGCACCCCTTGCCCGGGCCGTGAGTCCCCTGCACCTGACGCGTACCACAGAGCAACTCCACACGATCGCTATGTTTCAGATTCGCCTCGGTTTTGTGCATGTGACCGACGGGAATGAGGAGGGTGTCATCTTCGATGCCCAGTGCTCGCACGTAATCACCCCAGGTTGCTACCACATGCGGTCCATCAGGACCAGTCGTAGCAATGGCGATCCACTCCGCTTTGTCCATCACCTCCTTACAGATGCCGTCGATCTTTGGCATAAGGAATCTCCCGGCTAATTCGGTGTTCTCGGATTTTGTTAGGGCCGCCAACCTATGAACTTGCTTGGTCTATTCCCACTACTAGTGGTTGCTTCTGTACGTGGCTCGGCTCGAGAATGAACGTGCCAAAAATATTCATAGCAAAGGCCGTGATCCCCGCCAATTCGAGCACGGCCGAGACCGGCAGTACATTCCATGCCCAGCTCGCGTACCCTTGGTACGCCAGAATTTCACAGGATATGCGAAGCGTACATCCAATCGTAAGAAGTGCGAGGCCGGCGAACATCAGCCCCGTGCTCCACAACAGACGCATTCCCGCGAACGCCGGCAGAATGCGTTGGCCTACGGACAGCACCATCACGGCGATGAATCCGACCGTCAACGCATGTCGCGACGCGCCCCAAATCCCGCCGGAAGAATCCCACCGCGCTGCCCCGATTCCGAGCAAGCCGGCCACCAGCAGCCAGCCGTATGCCATGCGAACGAAGAACGGAAAACTCCGGTGCACGCCACGGGTTTTCGGCTCCTGTCGCGACGATTCGAACATCCGCAATGCCGCAATTGCCAGCGCCGCGCCCGCGACAAAGAGCGGCGTCGCTTGAGCTCCCCATCCCGCGAGCGTCAAGACAACACCTGCAAAGTTCGCCACGAGCGCGATCATGAGCAGTTTGGGACGAAGCGGCTTCAGCCCCAGAAAAACCGACATCCACTTGGCGCTGAATCCCCAGACAAACGGCACCAGAAATCCCCAAGCGACCAGCACGAGATAGCGCTGGTCGAGAGCGTGCGGCAGGGCAGGGCTTGCGCCACGTACCGCCATGTAAATGGTTCCAGCTAAATTCGCGACGAGCGTCAGCATCAAACCGATACTCGCGCCGATAACGACCGACACCCATGACTCTGGCCAGTCCTTCCCAGAGTCTTCAGGCCGGTGCTGCGAAACTGCGTGAAAAAAAATCACGAATGCCGCAAGTTCGAGGAGGGCCGAAACCGGAAGGAGCAAGCGCCACTGCCAGCCGTATACATTCGCCGCCCAGCGCATCGCCACTCCGATCGTCCACATGATCCAGCACGCCCACGCGGCGCCGAAAGCTGGCTTCGTCGAGCCCCGTAGCTTCGGAATCGAGTAGAAACCGATACCGAAAATGAAGCTCCCAATCCAGCCGAAGACCTGCGCGTGGCCATGCGCCTGCAACCATGCCGGTGAGACG
>Ga0187858_10000595_pt1 | contig 44788 bp, 40 predicted proteins | sample June2016WEW_8_15_FD_133015 | JGI IMG/M metagenome (GOLD analysis project Ga0187858, IMG submission 133015) | Peatland microbial communities from SPRUCE experiment site at the Marcell Experimental Forest, Minnesota, USA - June2016WEW_8_150 | ecosystem: Environmental > Terrestrial > Soil >...
ATTTTGCGCAGGGAGGCAACCACTGTCTCCACGCCCCGGCTGATGCCGAGTTTCAGGCGCATTGGGTTGGCACCCGCGGCCAGGTTCTTCAACCCTTCGGTAACGATGGCATGCGCCAGAACGGTCGAGGTGGTGGTACCATCACCGGCGATATCATTGGTCTTGGTGGCGGCTTCCTTGAGAAGCTGTGCGCCCATGTTGGCAAAGGGGTCTTCCAGTTCGATTTCCTTGGCAACCGTTACGCCATCGTGGGTGATGGTGGGGGAACCAAACTTCCGGTCGATCGCCACGTTGCGGCCTTTGGGGCCAAGGGTGGTGCCAACAGCATCGGCGACCACATCAATGCCTTGCTGAAGCCGGCGACGGGCGTCTTCGGAAAAGACGAGTTGTTTTGCAGCCATAATTCATTCCTCCAATATAATTATTTTTTAACAATGGCGAGGATGTCGCTCTCGCGCAGGATTAGCAATTTCTTGCTATCCACTTTGATTTCGGTGCCGGAATACTTGGCGTACAAGACTTTGTCGCCTACGGCCACGTCCATGGCGATGCGCTTTCCGTCTTCATCACGGTCGCCAGGTCCAACCGCCAGGATGTTGCCCTGTTGGGGTTTCTCTTTAGCCGTTTCGGGGAGCACAATGCCGCCCGCGGTGATATCCTCCTGCTCGATGGGATCAATCACCACACGACTGCCGAGGGGTTTAAGATTAAGTGCCATATTCGCCTCCAGAAAAATTTTTCACGGAATTTTAGCACTCTAATGCATAGAGTGCTAACAGTATGATACATGGCTTCTGGATGAACGTCAAGGGGGGAAAAAAGGAATTAACAAAATTCTGATAATGCGATACTCGCACCTTGCCGGTTCTTTCGGCGTGCCTACGGCAGTGGCGTATAAACTGGTCCGGGGGTTGGCGTTGGCATGAATGGAGCCGTGGGCGTGGCAGTAAAAATCAGCGTGGCGCCCGGGGTAACGGTGACGGCCGGCGTCTGCGTCAGGCCAGCGGTAACCTCGGCACAGATTTGCAAACCCACATCGGAATTTCGGGTTATGATGGTGTTGTCGGGATAGGCGGTCTCAATCTGAGTCAACAACGTCACCACTTCCGGGCAGTATTCAGGCTTGTTGGGGGCAAAGGCTGACAGAACCGAGCCAAGGTCCAGGTAATAAACAGCACTGTTGGGGTTCAGCACCAAAGCCTTCACTTCGACACCGACACAATCACTCCCGGCAAGCACAGCCTGGCAGGAGGCCAGCGCATCGCAGCCTTCCACGGCGCAACGCAAGGCGATAATGGAAGTTTCGAAGTTGCGGCCTCTTTTGTAGATATCGCCGAGCTGACCATACAGGTCAGCATTGGTCGGGTCGATTGCAATGGCTTCCTGGGCATTCAGAGCCGCGGCAAAGAACTGGCCCTGCTGGGCGTAGGTTTTGGCGATGGCAATATAAGGCGAAGGGTCGTTGATCGAAGGATCAAGGGTCTTGAGTTGATTATCAATGGTGATTGCCTCGGCATAGTTTGCGCGGGCACTGTTGTAGAGATCGCTCTGTTGAGACGGAAGGGTGCTATTGAAAGCCAGGGTGCGGAAATTGTTTCCGATGGAAAGGTAAAGGAATGTCAGGTTGGGGTCAATCGCAAGCGCTTTCTGGTATTCCACGATTGCCTGGCTATAATTGGCGGTCGATTCAAGATAATAGCCATACACGCGATGGACATCCATCACCTGCGGGCCAAGCTGGATGGCAGGATTGATATATAGAGCCGCCTGGTCCCACTTCTGCTGGTCGATCAGAATTTCGGCATAATAAGCCAGCCCGAGAGGATTTTGACTGTTCAGGCTTAGGGACTGGACAGCATCCTTCTGGGCGTCGAAGAGGTAATCAGCGGCTTTTTTGGTGCCTGTTCGCAGGGGGTCCAAGGCAGGATCAGCATTCCAATCCTCGACAAAGGCACGGATGGCAAAGGCGTCGCTGTCGTCGGGGCCAACGGCAACGGCTTGATTGGCAGACTGCAGTGCGTCGGTAAGCCGCGTCAACCGGTCGGCGTCGTTGGATAGCAGGCTGGAAGAGTAAGATTGTATGCGGGCCAATTCGGTCCAAACCGCCGGATCGCCATTACCGCTCTGGGAGGTGGCCTGCTGGTAGGCGGCAATGGCAAGGTCGAGGTTGCCGGCTTGAAATTGGGCTTCGCCTTCCTGAACCAGGGAATTAATCGTGCGCGTTGCGGTGGGAGTGGGTTCGAATGGATTACGGATGATGCCCGTATCCAGCCGCCAGGTAAACCAAGCTCCGGCGAAGATAAGAATCAACAGCCCAAAGATGCGGTACAGATTTGATGACCGGCGCTGATGGAACAGCGTCCGGCGGCGGATCACTTTCATGGGGTTGGGGTGGATGCAAGGGTGGTGGATGCCTGGGGGGTGATGGAAATCTGGGGAGCGGCTGTGCCGAGGTTCTTCGCGCAAATGTTCTGGGCATATTGCGCGTTGTATACCGCGATATCATTTGAACGGAAAGCATCCAAGATGGTTTGTGTAAGGGGCAGGGCCTGGCTGCAGAGGTCGCTTTGGGCCAGTACCAGCGCATAGGTGTAATAATAGGTGGAAACCCAGGTATCCGTGTTGGAGGGAGGCAATGGCTGGACGGTCTGTCCATCGGTTGTCTTACCACCATTGACGGTCAATGAAAGTTGGGTGATGGCAGACGGCCAATCGTTGCTTTTATAAAGCATATAGCCCCAGTTGCCGCGCACATAGGGATCGGTAGGCGCATCCTGAACGGCGGCATTGGCATACTGCTCGGCCTGGGTAAATTGTCCGATGGAGGCCAGGGCACGTGAACTGTAGAGTTCAGGCAGGTAATTGTTCGGATCGAGAGTAATGGAAAGAGTATATTGCTGGATGGCTTGGTCAATCACGCCCAGGGCTTTATACGTAACACCGAGTTCCAGGTGGATTTCAGAGATGTTTTTGTTGATATTGATGGCAGCCAGGTACTCCTGGACGGCCAGTTCCTGGTTCCCGGTGAGCTGGTAAACATAGGCACGCGCCCAGTGGGCCTCCAGGTTGTCGGGCGCCAGGTTGGTGGCAGTCCTGGATTCGTCAATGGCGGTCTGGATGGGATTAACATATGGACCGGCACTGTTCTCAAACATCTCGCCATATAAAAAAGCATTATAGGCATGCGCCTGACCATTGTTGGGATCCAAGCGCAGTGCATTTTGGAGAGAGTCATCCGCGGCAGTGTAATTACCCTGCTCGGTCAGCGCCCAACCACGTAAGGCCTGCGCCATTGAACTGTTGGGATTCAGCAGCAAGGAATTTTCAGCATTCACCAAGGCGTCGGCATACTTTCCGGCAAAAATCTGGACACGCGCCAGGGCGAGATAGATGGTCGGATCCTTGGGGTTGATGCGGATGGCTTCAAGGTAGGTACTGATCGCATCATCCAGTTTCCCATTGGTAAAATCCGCTTGCGCCTCGGTGACATAGGATTCGGGATCGCGCGTGGCAGTGGGAGTCGGTATGAAGGGGGTCGTGGTGTTCGGTAGAATCCAACGATCAACATATGTAACCACTGCAATTAAGATCACCACCAGGACAACCAGGAACCAGTTGATTTTCGGTTGCCGGCGGCGCATATTCCATTTCGAACCGCGTAAATACATTCAATCATCTTACCATCTGATTCAAATGGGCGTCAATCCCCGCCTGCCGCCCCTGAAAGTCGGGATTCGCCGATAAAAAAGCCGACTCCGGGCCGCGGAACTCCCCGGTAGAACCATGAAGGTGTCTCACAGTGCCGTCCGGCCGACTTTGGGACCCGGTCAATCCCCTCAAACCCTCTTGTCAGGCATAGCGCTTCCAGCTAGAATGGACATATGGAGTTCGACGTCTTCACGCTCCTGCCTGAAGTATTCCCCCCTTATCTTGAAAGCAGCATTCTTCAACGCGCCGGCCAACGCGGATTGATCGATGTGCGTGTTCACAACATCCGCGACTGGGCTACGGAGAAGCACCACGTCACCGACGACGAGCCATACGGCGGCGGCGGGGGAATGGTGATGAAGGTGGAACCGGTCTTTGCAGCGGTGGAAAGTGTGCTCGAACCACAGGCATCAAAGGAAGGAGGGAACGGCTGCCCGGTTATTTTGTTGACCCCCCAAGGCCGGGTATTTAATCAAAGCATTGCAATGGAATTGGTCCAGCAGCCACGCCTGGCGCTCATTTGTGGGCGATATGAGGGCATTGATGAACGCATCCGCGAACACCTTATCACCGATCAAATCTCCATCGGCGATTACGTACTGACCGGGGGGGAGCTGCCCGCGTTGATCCTTATCGATGCGGTTTCCCGCCTGCTTCCCGGGGTATTGGGCGATCCCAACGGACCCTTCAACGACTCGCATGCTTCGGGGTTGCTGGAATACCCGCACTACACCCGCCCGCCAAAATTCCGCGGTTGGGGCGTGCCAGAGATCCTGTTATCCGGCAACCATGCCAATATCGCAGCTTGGCGGCGCGAACAATCCCTGCGGCGGACATTTGAACATCGCCCGGATTTGCTGGAAAAAGCAAATTTGAGCAAGTCTGACCGTAAATTGCTGGAAAAAATCATGGCAGAGGAAATACCCGATGAAGCTTTATTTTAAGTCGATTTTCAAGCCAGAAAGAATCGTTCGATGAAGCATTTCCATCTTATCATTGCGCTACTTTTAACGATCATATTAATGGTACCGGGATGTGCCCCCAAATCAGCTGATTGCAAACAGCCGGATGTATTTTGTGTAGGTCTGGTAACTGATGTGGGCCGGCGCGATGATCGCGCCTACAACCAGGCAGCCTGGGAGGGCATACTGCAGGCCAAGAACAGCGGGGTAACCGACTGGGTTGCTTCCATTGAAACGGTGGATGCCAGGGATTATGCGGATAATATCGGCGTCTTCGCTCAAGCCGGTTACGATGTCATTGTGACCGTTGGGGAAGCAATGGGCGATGCCACGCGCGCGGCAGCCGCAGCCTATCCGGATACATACTTTATTGGTGTGGACCAGGACCAATCAGCCAACCAGGATTTCAGCCCGAACCTGACCGGGCTGGTTTTTGCCGAAGACCAGATCGGCTACCTGGCAGGCGCCTTGGCTGCACTGATGTCGAAGACGGGTCAAATTGGAGCAGTGTGTGCCAGCGATGCGATCCCTCAAATGAAACTCTATGGGGAAGGATTTCTGGCCGGCGCTGCTTATATTAACCCATCAGTCAAGGCGACTGTCACATATCATAATGATGTCGGTCTTGATAAGACCCTGATCGATCCGGAATGGGGCGCGGCAACCGCCAACGCGATGGTTGACTCGGGCACGGATATCATTTTCGGGGTGGGCGGTGATACCGGAAAATATGCAATCGTCGCGGCGGTAACGCGCGGCATCTACGGAATTGGCGCGGATACCGACCAATATTATGCAATTCCTGTGGCGGCTCCGCACCTATACGCGAGTGTTCTAGAGTTGATCGCCCCGGGAGTTGCCGAGTTAATTAAAGCAGCCAAGAGCGCTCAAACCGGGGGTTCCCCTTTCCCAAGCGGGAATTACCAGGGGCAGGTTGGCCTTTCGTCCTATCATGATCAGGATTCATCCATTCCGGATGAAGTGAAACAGCGGATGACCGAATTGGATCAAGGTTTGCTTGCGGGCACGCTTCAGACCGGTGTAGCGCTGACGAACCCGTAATATCTGGATCGGCAGTGTTTATTTAATTTTTAACTTGTTTTTATCTGTCAGACCTTGTATACTTAATATAAGTCTGACAACCCGTTGGATTGCGACTGAAAAAGGAGGTGAAACCTACGCGCTGTATGAATCAACCGATTGATTAGAATGCTTCCACACATCCCCATTCTGTAATAATAAAACTCGAAGGAGAAGGAAAAATATGAAGAAAATTAGTGCTGTTTTCACCATTTTGGTAGCAGTAGCATTTGTGCTTTCGGCGTGCGGCCCGGCTGCCACCACTGCGGCTCCCGCCACCCAAGCCCCGGCCCCCAAGATCAGTGTCGGCATGGTCACCGATACCGGTGGCATCGATGACAAGTCCTTCAACAACTTGAGCTGGCAGGGCGTCCAACAGGCAATTGCACAACTGGGAATTAACGGCAAGTATCTCGAATCCCATCAACAATCCGATTACGACAAGAACATCCAGCAATTAATCAACGAGAAGGATGATCTGATCGTTACCGTCGGCTTCCTGATGGGCGTGAACACAGCCACGGCTGCCAAAGCCAATCCCAACCAGAAATTTGCAATCATCGACTACACCTACCCGGATTGCGCCCCCGGTGGTGTTGAAGGCAAGGACTGCGGTTCTGCCACAGTGATGAATAACGTACGTGGCCTGGCCTTCCAGACCGACCAGGCCGCGTTCCTGGCCGGTTACCTGGCGGCCGGCATGTCCAAGACCGGTACTGTTGGTACTTGGGGCGGTATTGCCATCCCGACAGTCACCATCTTCATGAAGGGCTTCCAGGCCGGCGTCATGTATTACAACACCAAGCACAGCGCCAGCGTCAAAGTGCTGGGCTGGGATGATGTCTCGCAGAAAGGCACCTTCATCAATGGCTTTACCTCCACTGACGATGGCAAGAATGTGACCGCCTCCATGGTTCAGGAAGGCGCGGATGTCATCCTGCCGGTCGCCGGCGGAGCAGGCCTGGGCGCAGCAGCATACTGCGAATCGGCCACCCCGAAGTGCCTGATCATCGGCGTGGACCAGGACTGGTTCCTTTCCGCCCCAGAGTACAACGATATTGAGTTGAGCAGCGTCCAGAAGAGAGTGGATGTGGCCGTCTTCAAGACCATCCAGGACGTCATTTCCGGCAAATTCACCGGTGGAACGGTCACCTATACCCTCTCCGACGGCGGCGTAGCCCTGGCGCCATTCCATAATTTTGACAGCCAGATCCCGGCTGCCCTGAAGACTGAAATCACCCAGGCCCAGGCAGATATCATCAGTGGCGCGGTCACTGTGAACGGCGTTCTGGGAGAAAAGTAAATAATTCGTAGTACCTTGAAGAGGGGCCGGGCCAGCCTGGCCCCTCTTTATTAGCTACACTGGAAGCCATCGAATAATCAGGAGATAATTGCATGCCAGCCGTCCTGGAACTGCGAGGCATTACCAAATCCTTTCCCGGTGTACGGGCAAATGACGGAATTGATCTCATGGTTGAGAAGGGCGAGATCCATGCCCTGCTGGGGGAAAACGGGGCGGGCAAGACCACCCTGATGAATATCCTTTACGGTTTATACAAACCGGATGCGGGTCAGGTTTTTATTCAAGGGCAGGAAGTCAGCATTCACGGTCCGAGCGACGCAATCGCCCACGGTATCGGGATGGTGCACCAGCACTTTATGCTCATCCCGGTGATGACCGCCACGGAAAACGTTATGCTTGGGATTGAACCAACCCGGAATGGGATCTTTCTGGACAAAGTCAGGGTGGCAAAACGCATCCGCGAGATTTCCGAACAGTACGACCTGGCTGTGGATCCACAGGCTTATATCGGCGACCTGCCGGTAGGCTCGCAGCAACGCGTAGAAATTATTAAAGTCTTATATCGGGAAGCCGATATCCTTATCCTAGATGAGCCCACCGCGGTCCTTACGCCGCAAGAGGTGGAAGGACTGTTTAAAGTATTACGTTCCCTGATCGCCCACGGCAAATCGGTCATCTTCATTACTCACAAGCTTAAAGAGGTCATGGCAGTTGCGGACCATATCACGGTGCTGCGGGGCGGCCGGGTGGTGGGAACAGTGACCCCGGCCGAGGCCACCCCGGAGAAACTGGCGGCCATGATGGTGGGACGGGAAGTCAACCTGGTGGTCAAGAAAAAACCGGCTGAACCAAAAGAAGTGGTGCTGGATGTGAAGGATTTGTGCGTCCAGGACGAACACAAACACATGACCGTCGACGGAGTTTCTTTTGATGTGCATGCCGGGGAAGTGCTGGGGGTGGCAGGCGTGCAGGGGAATGGTCAAACCGAACTGGTCTATGCACTGACCGGTTTACTGCCCATAGACAGCGGTGAGATCTGTATCGTTAACGAGCTGGTGCGGCATACCACGCCGCGCAAAATCCTGGAAAGGGGCGTAGCCCATATCCCGGAAGACCGCCAACGGCATGGTTTGATCCTAAGCTTTCCTGTCCATGACAATATGGTGCTGTGTACGTATTATCAACCTCCTTTCGCCAAAGGGGTTTCCCTGCAACAGGATGTAATCATTGAAAATGCCGAGAAACTGGTAAAACAATTTGACGTACGCACGCCGAACGTATTTGTACCCGTTTCCACTTTATCCGGGGGAAACCAGCAGAAAGTGATCGTGGCGCGTGAATTCAGCCGCCCGATCAAGCTGCTGATCGCCTCCCAGCCAACGCGTGGTCTGGATGTGGGTTCGATTGAATATATTCACGGCCGGATCATCGAAAAACGGGATGAGGGGACAGCCGTGTTATTGGTTTCCCCGGAACTTGATGAGATCATTGCCCTGTCGGATCGTATCGCTGTGATGTATAAAGGCCAGATCGTAGAAATCGTCGCTTCCGCCGAGGTCAGCAAGGAATATATCGGCCTGCTCATGGCAGGAGTCAAACCTGCTGAGGCGCGCAAGGCTTCCCCAACCAGCACAAAAGCAACCGAAGTGGAACGGGTCTTTTAGGAGGAGTTCACCTTGGACCGCAACACAACCGAAATGCAAGCGGCTCAGATGCCGGATCCGAAAAATGCTTCAAAAAGGGGGGGCAAAGGTGGATCGGGGGGCAAGGTTTTCCAAACCCTGCTCATTCCCGTCCTGTCCATTTTTACCGGCCTGGTCTTTGGCGCAATTGTGATTGCCGGGACCGATGCCAGCGTGATTGCGGCATACGGCAATTTCTTTCGTGCGCCCGGGACCGCCCTACTGGATACCTGGAATACGATCGCCCTGGCATACGGGTCTTTGTTTGTCGGTGCATTCGGAAGCCCGACTGCGGTAGTCCAGGGCATCCAGGCATACCTGGCCACAGGAGACCAGAAGGCGCTCCTGATGGCCATCTACCCGGTCACGGAGAGCCTTGCGGCGGTAACGCCCTACATCCTGGCCGGTCTGGCTGTGGCAGTGGGATTTAAATGCGGCCTGTTCAATATCGGCGCAGAAGGACAGTTCGGGATTGGGGCACTGTGTTCTGCATTTGTCGGCTACAGCATTAAAGGTCTGCCATGGTTCGTCCACCTGCCGCTGGCGCTGCTGGCCGGGGCTGCGGGAGGCGCCATCTGGGGCGCCATCCCGGGCTATCTGAAAGCTGTAACCGGGGCGCACGAGGTGGTGAATACCATCATGATGAACTATATCTCCTTCAGCCTGGGAGATTGGCTGTTGAACGGCCCGATGAAAGCCCCCGGCTACCGGCCTCTGACACCGGTTATCCAGGACTCGGCCATGCTGCCGCGCTTCTTCCCGCCACCCTTGCGCTTCAACTGGGGCTTTGTACTGGCTCTGGTGATTGCCTTCCTGGTTTATTGGTTTTTATTTAAAACGACCCTGGGGATGGAAATCCGCGCGGTGGGCGCCAACCCGGACGGGGCCCGGTATGCCGGGATGAGCGTCGTTCGCAATTTTGTGCTCGCCATGACTCTGAGCGGCGCACTGGCAGGACTTGCCGGAGCAACCCAGGTACTTGGGATCGACCATTGGGTGGGGCAGAACTTTTCCTCCGGTTATGGCTTCGATTCGATTGCGATTGCCTTGCTGGGACAGAGCCATCCCTTTGGGGTTGTCCTGGCGGCCGGACTGTGGGGATTTCTGCGCAGCGGAGCGACCAACATGCAATCCATGGCGGGTGTTCCGCTGGACGTCATCTCGATCATTCAGGGGCTAGTAGTAATCTTTGTGGCCGCCCCGGCGATGATCCGCTGGGTCTATCATATCCGCCTCGCCCGCGCGGAAGCGATCGTGCTTACGCGTGGTTGGGGTAAATGAGCTGCATCCTTCATTATTTTCATTTCCTAATTCCTTGAGGACTGCATGGCAACTACATTAGTCCAAGAAAAAGAAAAAAAGCCATATTCCCGCAACCGCCTAGTGATTGGTCTTGTCCTGGTGGGGACTGGATTGTTGATCCTGCTCCTTTTCGGTCTTAATGTGAAAGCCGGCCAGATGGCCAGCTACGAGCTGACACCCAGGGGGGACACGAATGTAATCCCGATTCCGAGGTTGACCCTGCCTGTCCAGCTGTCCATCTATATCCTGGCGTTGATCGCCATTTTCCTGGGTGCCTGGCAGCTGGCACGTGGAATTCGCTCCACCGGCGCGCTGGTGGGAGTGGTCGCATTTTGTTTTGTAGCTTCGTTTTTGATCTGGGCAACCGCCGGCAAGTCGATGGATCTGGTGGGTATGTTGAACACCTCGGTGGTGCGAGCCACACCGATTGCACTGGCTGCCATGTGCGGGGTGATCAGCGAGCGCTCGGCAGTGATCAACATTGGCCTGGAAGGCATCATGCTTTCGGCCGCCATGGCAGCCGTGACTTCTGCAACCATTACTCACAACCTCTACATTGGCCTGGCAGCTGCGATCCTGACTGGGGCAATCCTGGGCACCATTCATGCGGTTTTGGTGATCCGCTTCAAAGTGGACCAGATTGTGAGCGGCACCGCAATTAATATCATTGGCTCCGGCGCCACCAATTTCCTGTCTGCCCGTTTTTTGGAAACAAACATCGAAAAGCTGAACAACTCCGGGGTTTTCCCCAATATTACCATCCCGCTGCTGGTCAAAATCCCGATCCTGGGTCCGATGCTTTTCGAAAACAATCTTATCTTTTATTTGACCATTATTCTGGTGGCGGTGTTGTATGTGGTTCTGTTTTACACACCTTGGGGACTGCGCACCCGGGCAGTGGGAGAGCACCCCAAGGCCGCCGATACATTGGGTATTAATGTTTATTTGACACGCTACGTAGACGTCATCATCGGGGGCATGCTGGCTGGCATCGGCGGCGCGTATTTCACGATCGGTTCCGTGGGGCGGTTCGACCGGCTGATGACGAACGGCAAGGGCTTTATCGGCCTGGCCGCCATGATCTTCGGCAAGTGGAATCCGATTGGTGCGTATGCCGCCTCTTTAATCTTCGGTTTTGCCGATTCGCTGCAGGTCAAGATGCAGATCTTGAATATACCGATCCCCAGCGAGTTCCTTCAAATGGCTCCCTACATCGTGACCATGATCGTGCTGGCTGGGGTGGTTGGCCGGGCGCACCCGCCTGCGGCGGATGGGGCGGTCTACGAAAAACAATAAACAAACGGGAAATCTCCATCTTTCTGCAGGGAAGACACCGGATTGTCGTCCCTGCAGATTTTTTAAGCTAGCAGGTGTGCCTGTACAGGCTCATTCGGCGGCCAGGTAGGAATAAGCAACCATCTGCAACGCCCTTTCCTGGCAGAGCGTATGTATTATGTACTGCGAATATTTTTGAATCCAAATTGCCGGGATTGCCAGTATTTTGACGCTTCAAAGCTACCTTAATTACCTAAGAAGCAGTATAGTAGAGCGGCTTCATCGAAAGCACAGAAAAGGAGTACGCAGCATGAATGGTATTTTGTTAGGTGCAGGGATCATCATCCTGGTGATCCTGTTTATCATGATGCTTTCCGGAATCCGGTTTATCCCGAACAACCGGATCGGCATGATCGAAAAACGCTGGAGCGGCAGAGGCTCCGTAAAGGGCGGTCTGATCGCCCTGCAAGGCGAGGCCGGCTACCAGCCGCAGATCCTGCGCGGCGGCCTGCATTACCTGATGCCGATCCAGTACGTGGTTCACATGGCTCCGCTGGTAACCATCTCGCAGGGTAAGGTCGGCTATATCTTCGCCCGGGATGGCAAACAACTCAACCCGGCCCAGGTATTGGCCTCGAATGCCACCGTCCAGGATTTTCAGGACGTGGAAGGGTTCCTGAAAAATGGCGGGCAACGCGGGCCGCAGCGCCGTATCCTGCGTGAAGGTACGTATGCCTTCAACTTGGTGCAGTTCATTGTGATCACCGAAGAGCGCGTCTACGCCCTTTCCCTAAGCAAGGAAGAAGCGGATACCATCCGGGGCATGGCCGAAGTGATCGGCCAGCGCTACGGCTTCCGTCCCGTGGTCATTAAAGACACGGATGATACGGTCGGGATCGTGACCGTCCATGACGGCCCGTCCCTGGTCCAGGGTGAAATTATCGCCCCGATCGTCGGCGACGCCTCGGCACAGACCGACACCTATCATAATAGTTTCCAGGATGCCGATAACTTCCTGGCCGCGGGCGGCATGCGCGGCCGCCAATTGCAGGTGCTGGTGGAAGGTACGTACTACATCAACCGCCTGTTTGCCACCGTTGAAATGATCCAGAAAACGTTCGTCGAAGTCGGCAACGTGGGCGTGGTGGTTTCCTATACCGGAGCAATGGGCGCGGACCTTTCGGGGAAGGATTACCGCCATGGCGAACTGGCCTCCAAAGGCAACCGGGGCGTGTGGAATGAACCGCTCCTGCCCGGCAAGTACGCATTCAATACCTATGCCGGTAAAGTAATCATTGTCCCGACTACCAACTTCATCCTCAAATGGATCCACAGCGAATCCGGAGCCCATCACTACGACGAAAACCTGTCCGAGGTGTCACTAATTACCAAGGACGCCTTCGAGCCTTCCCTGCCACTCTCGGTGGTGGTCCATATTGACTACCAGAAGGCCCCACTGGTCATCCAGCGTTTTGGAGACATCAAGAAACTGGTGGAACAGACGCTCGACCCGATGGTGTCGGCCTACTTTAAGAACGTCGGCCAGACCCGCACCCTCATCCAGCTATTGCAGGAGCGCAGCGCCATCCAGCAGCAGGCCAGCACAGAGATGAAGGAAAAGTTTGCCCATTACAACCTGGAACTGGAAGAGGTATTGATTGGCACACCATACTCACCCGAAAATGAAACGCAAATCGAAACCATCCTGACCCAACTACGTTCCCGGCAGATTGCCACGGAACAGGTGGAAACCTACGGCCGGCAGGAACAGGCTGCCGTCAAGGAACGCGAACTGCGCGAGGCCGAGAGCCGTGCACACATGCAGACCAGGATGACCGAGGCCGAGCTGGACATCAACATTCAGACCAACCAGGGCAAGGCCGAATACCAGCGCTCGATCCAGCAGGCTGCCCAGATCCGCGCCCTGGCCGAAGCGGAATCCGAAAAAATTGCCCGCATCGGTATCGCCCAGGCGCTCGCCACCGAGGAACAGGTGCGTGCTTATGGAGGGCCGCAGTTCCAGATGACCCAACAGGTACTCAACCGCTTTTCCGACGCGATCCAGCAATCGGGGGTGGATGTGGTGCCGCGCGTGGTGGTGAGCGGCGGCGGAGCCAACGGGGAACAGGGCAGCACTTCCAGCAGCATCATGGAAGCCCTGTTGACCATGCTGCTCTCCGACCGGTACGGCGCACTGTCGCAGGAAGCACAACCCAAACAGCGCTCCCCCGAAGCCGAGGCCCTGCGCGAGCAAATCCGCAAGGATATGCAGAATAAGACCTCCCAGCCCGAAGAAAAGAAAATAGAGTAGTTAAATTCCCTGATTAAATACAAGACCCCGCCGCTTTGCGCGGCGGGGATATTTTTATTACAAAAATGGTTTACCTATATCGAAGATTACCCAGATTTGATTAAAATCAGGCCTGTTCAGCGACCCATACTTTGACTTTTTGATCGATCTGGTCACGCACCTGGCGGAACTTCGCCAGTTTTTCTTCCTCCGTGCCGATTAAGGCAGCCGGGGCTTCGAAATGCCAGTGCAAGCGGTTGCTCACCCCTGGCCAGGTGGATGGGCAATTCTTTTCAGCGTCATCGCAAACCGTGATGAGGTATTGGAACAGCAGCTTGCCGAGATAGGTTTCGAATCCTTTGGATTTGTGGCCCGACATATCGATCCCAATTTCTTCCATCACTTTGACGGTCAAAGGATTCAGGAGTTTCGGTTCCAGGCCTGCACTGTGGGCTTCGAAGCGGTCGCCGCCATATTTGCGTAAAAAAGCTTCCGCCATTTGGCTGCGGACGGAATTGCCGGTGCAGAGAAAGAGAACGCGTGTTTGTGACATGGAAACCTCCAGAGAATAATAGACAAGTTTATCGTACTCCATGCCGGTTAAGGTGCGATTAATGGTGGGTAATCGCTGCGTAAATAAAAATACAGAAAGAGTGCGCGAAGCCGTACCCAGGCGGTATTCTCATGCATATTTCATCAAGATTGGAGTCTGGTTGTCAACCCTGATTATTCCCGCCCAGCTGGTTCTTTGTCTTTTTCAAGGGCTTCTTCAAATACCTCCAGAGTCTCTTTTATAAGCCATACCAGAAACCCAAGCGCAGCAATATACTCGGCCCACCAAAAGCCAAAGAGTGTGTGAAGAACAAGCCCTAGGAGCACTATCCCTGCCATGGTGGCACAGGTGATGGAGTTGGCCGCATCTCCCGCCAGGGCAACGCTATTGATCCGCTTTGATATACGACGCTTGGATACAGCAAGAAAGGGCATTATCAACAAGGCCGCCGCCGATATAACAATCCCGATGAAGGAACTCTCGGGCTTTGCATGGGTGAGCAAACCAAAGACAGACGAAATCAATACATAGGCGCATAAAAGGCCCAAGGTAACTGCCACTACCCAAGTTGCCCGCCGTTCAGATCGCTCAACGCTTTTGAGATTCCCCCCACGGCTTTCAACGGAAAGCCGCCATAGCAGGATGGATCCACTTACCAGTTCGATCAGGCTGTCCAATCCAAAGGCGGTCAGTAGAACACTTTTTGCCGCTATTCCCGCGCCAATCGAAACCGCCATCTCGATTACCATCCAGAGGATGGTAATAACTTCGATCCTTATACCCAGTTTTATATCAGAAGCTCGTGTTGTGTTCATAGCCGATAAAGGACAATCTGGACAATAATTTTTTTATATTCCCAGTCTACCACATCGAGCGCTTCACAAACAACAACGTTTACCGCGTGATTCAAATCTGCAATTGTCGCGACCTCTGGGGGTAATTTTGCCTATCGCACAATCAATCGCGAGGCTCACATCTACGTTGATCACAGCGGGCACGGATCACAGACCGCGTTCCATGTGCGCAGCGCAGTTTGCACACGACATCCCAACGACGGGAAGTGTTTATGAGGCAAGCGTATTTCAATCCATTTGATTAATGACGAGTAATGACTGCGTAAATGAAAATCCGGAAATTTATTCTACCCATCGAACTTGATAAGTTGCTTACAACCAGGTGACGATTGTCATATTCTCATTTTTGAATATGTTATTATAATATATTCAGGATTATGAATATGACAAATGCAACCATCAACCTCGAGAAAGTAAGCGATTTATTGCAAACCATCAGCCCGGCACCGCGCCTGGAAATCCTGCTCGGCATCGGCACAGGGGAAGCCTGTGTCTGCCACCTGGAAGCGATGTTCGGCTTGCGCCAGGCAGCCCTTTCACAACACCTGATGGCGCTGCGCGAGGCCGGGGTGGTGATTGACCGGCGGGAAGGACGCTACATTTACTACCGCCTGTGCGACCCTGCCCTGCTCGGCCTCGTCCGACAGGCGGCGCAATTAAAGGGGCTGGATTTGCCAGCCATGGCAGCCTCACCCGATTGTGACTGCCCCAATTGTTCCCCACAGAAGGAGTGAAACATGTCTGACTTTCTGGAAACCACGCTGGATAAATTCACTTTCAAGGTTGCCATGGATCGTTTTTATTCTTCTGAAGGGGTCTGGGTGAAAGAGGAGAACGGCCGTGCCCGTATCGGGCTTTCAGACTTTGTCCAGCAGCGCAGCGGGGATGTGGCCTTTGCAGATGTCAGGCCGGCCGGGACTACCCTGGCCGCCGGTGAGGATGTTGCGAACATCGAGACGATCAAGGTAAATATCACCTATACGAGCCCCGTCACCGGTAAAATCGTCGAGGTGAACCCCGCCATGAGCGATGCCCCGGAAGCTATCAACCAGGACCCTTATGGCACCGGCTGGTTAGCTGTGATGGAAGTCGCCGATTGGGAAACTGAGCGCGTCAGATTGCTCAACCCGCAGGCTTACTTCGAGATCATGAAGGGCCAGACGGAAGAGGAAACAAAGAAATCATGATGGAAAAGAATCAGAAAGTCATTATTGTGCCTTGCAGTGGGATTGGCAAGCCATATGGAACGGTCAGTCGTGAAGCCGCTTATGAGGTCACCGACGAAATGCGGCACGCACAGACCCAACTCGTGTCACTGGCCCTGTTGGTGCTGGGCGACGAAGAATCCCGGGCAGTTGTAGCCGGATACCCGGCAATAACCATCGACGGCTGCAAACTGGCCTGCGCCGCAAAAATGGTGCAACAGAGCGGTGGCACGGTCGCACAGGAAATTGCGGTCCTGGATGTTTACCGCCGCCATAAGGACCTCAAACCCCTGGGCATCGCCGAACTCAATGAAGGCGGTAAGAAACTGGCGCGCGTCCTGGCAGAGGAAGTTACCAGCATGGTGGATGGAATCATCACCGGAAAAAAGGCAGGCGAAAATGCCTGACCTGCCCAAGAAGAAGGTTGGCATCGTCTCCTGCTCCGGGGAGGAACTCCCGGAGGGCACGGTGACCCGCCTGGCAGCTCTCAAAGTTTTGGAGCAACTGCGCCCGACAGACACGGTCACGATTTGCCTGCCGCTCTTCCTGGCCGGTGGGGAAGGCGACCGGGCTTTTGCAAAGTTCTACCCAACCATCGCCATTGACGGCTGTGACAAACGCTGTGCTGCGCATGGCACCGAAATGTACTCCAGCAAACCCGCCGCAAGCATCGTCGTCACGGAACTCGTCGCCGGGCGCGGTCTGGGCAAACCGGAAGGCAAACGCCGACTGAATGCGGCCGGGAACCAAGCAGTGGAAGCGACCGCATCGGATGTGGCAAGGCTGGTGGATGAGTTGCTTCAAAAGCACTGGAACCGCACAGCCAGAGCCATTGAAGAAACCGGCTTACCCGTCATGCAGACGCCCGTCCAAGCCACCTGCTCCTGTAATTCCGGGATCCCGGTGCAGGATATCGTTGTAAATGGGAAGACAGTTACCATAGTCGCCCTGCCGCTTATCTTTCAGCAGTTGATGGATTCCGGCAATATCGCCTCCGAGGTGACTGCAAAGGAACTTTTAAAAACAGTGAAGGTCTATAACCCGATCCCTTCCGATGAAGAGAATGACTATGCAACAGTCCTAGTATTTGAATATTTAGCGTTCATAAGAAAACAGAAGGAAGGTAAATGAGCCGCACATCCACTTATAACACCAGTGTGGCCTGGAAGGGCGAACATTGGGGGCATATAGCCCTGGGCAATGGCCCGGAAATGGACTTCTCCGCGCCGCCGGATGCACAGGGACACCCCGGTGTACTGACCCCGGAGGACGCCTTCGTGGCCGCCGCCAACACCTGCATCATGATGATGTTCATCTGGGCCACGGAACGCTACAAGCTTAACCTGCTCTCCTACGATTGCCGGGCGGAGGGCACCAAATTGATCGAGTTGGACCGTACCGAGATTTTTACGCACCTGCGTTTATGGCCAGTCATCCACGTCTCAGCTGGTGGTGAAGACCCCGAGAAGGTGCGCGGGAGGATCGAGCGCGCCCTCAAATCGGCGCAGAAGTACAGCCTGGTCGCCAATTCGGTCAAATCCAAGATCATCATTGAGCCGAAGATCGAGGTGACGAAATGAAGCCTGTTCTCAACGAACGGAAATGCCCTATGCAGGCGCAAATCTGCCTGGCTATTCCAGCCTGCACGGAAGGCGCGATCCTTTTCGTCGCCGATGAGACTGCTCCCTTGGGCGGCCGGATCGTCTTTGATTACGAAAAATGCAACGGATGCGGCCTTTGCGTGACGGAATGCTGCGGCGCAGCCATCGAACTTAAGTGACCGACAGGAGAAGTGATTATGCTGAGCATCAAGGTCATTGGATTACAGTTTGCGCCGGTCACCGGAAAGGTCAAGGGATGAATACCGATTACGTTGAAATGCACAAATTCCTCGAAGAGCACCTTGCCCAACTTGGAAGCGAGATTCCCGGTCCGATGAGCGGTTTCGCCCGCCTGCACAAAAAATCCTTCGAGCAGGGCGCTCTTGGCAGCAAGGTCAAAGAGCTGATGGCGCTGGCGATCAGTATTGTCGTCGGCTGTGAAGGGTGTATTGCCTATCACATTCACGATGCCGTCGCTGCTGGCGCCACCCGCCAGGAACTACTGGAGACGATTGCCGTGGGCATCCTGATGGGCGGGGGCCCGGGATCGATCTATGCCGCGCATGCCCTGGATGCCGTTGAGCAGTTTTTGCCCGAAGAACAAAAACGATCCTGACATGCCGTTATTTTCATTTGAGTAATGGATAGAATCCCTAACCACATTTAGAAAAGGAGCCAATTTATGTTAACCATCAAAGTTCTTGGGCCGGGTTGCGACAACTGCAAAAATGTCGAATCCATCGCCCGCAAGGCCGTCGCCGGGCTGGCCATTGAAGCCAGGGTGATCAAAGTGACCGACCACGCTGACATCATGAAGTACAAAATTCTCTCCACCCCTGGCCTGGTCATTAACGAGAAGGTTGTCTGCGCAGGCCGCATCCCCTCGCAGGCAGAAGTGACGACGTGGCTGGCCAACGCGCTCAGTTGACAAAATTCCATTTAAGGAGCCTAGCATGACCGAACTGGATGCTACCGCCCCGAAGGGAACAACGAAACGCCTATCCTTCCTCGACCGCTTTCTGACCCTATGGATCTTCCTGGCCATGGCGGTCGGTGTGGGGATCGGATTCTTGTTCCCGAAAGCCGTCACCAATTTCAATACATTTGTCTCGGTCGGAACCACCAATATTCCCATCGCGATCGGCCTGATCCTGATGATGTATCCTCCACTGGCAAAAGTTCACTACGAGGAGTTGGGGGATGTTTTTCACAACTGGAAGGTGCTGGGGCTGTCGCTGGTGCAAAACTGGATCATCGGTCCCATCCTGATGTTCGCCCTGGCGATCATTTTCCTGCGCGGCTACCCGGAATATATGACCGGCCTGATCCTGATCGGCCTGGCGCGCTGCATCGCCATGGTGATCGTCTGGAATGAGTTGGCCAGAGGCGATACCGAATACGCGGCCGGGCTGGTGGCTTTCAACAGCATCTTCCAGGTGCTGTTCTACAGCGTCTATGCCTACGTATTCATCACCGTCCTGCCGACCTGGTTCGGGTTGACCGGAAACATAGTGAACATCACCATCGGCGAGATTGCCAGGACCGTATTCTTTTACCTGGGCATCCCGTTCATCGCCGGATTCCTGACCCATTTCCTGCTTGTGCGCGCCAAAGGCAAGGATTGGTATTACAAGGTGTTTGTTCCCAAGATCAGCCCGCTGACGCTGATCGCCCTGCTCTTCACCATCATCGTTATGTTCTCGCTCAAGGGCGAATATATCATCCAGCTTCCGTTGGACGTAGTCCGGATCGCCATCCCCCTGCTGATCTATTTCGTGATCATGTTCCTGGTCAGTTTCTTCATGGGCAGAGCCATCGGAGCGGATTACTCGAAGACGGCCACACTATCCTTCACGGCGGCCAGCAACAACTTTGAGCTGGCAATTGCCGTGGCGGTGGGCGTGTTCGGCATCAACAGCGGCGTGGCCTTTGCGGCAGTCATCGGGCCGCTGATTGAAGTACCGGTGATGATCGGGTTGGTTAACGTGTCATTCTGGTTGCAGAGGAGACTCTTTGCCCCGAATGCCACAATTGTTCAAGTCGATTGAAGAAAAGGAGATATAGCATGTCTGACGAAAGCTGTAATTGCAAGAACGGAAATTGTGAGTGCGGGAACGGCTGCGACTGCGGCTGCGAATGCTGCGGCGGAGACGACCGCTTCCAGCGCCGCTATCTGACCAAAGCCGAACAGGCCGAGGAACTGGAAGCCTATCTGGCCGACCTCAAGCTGGAGGTGCAGGCGGTCGAAGAACGGCTGGCAGACCTGAAAAAGTAAACTGCATCAAATAACAGACCTCAGGAGGCAATCCTGAGGTCTGCTGACAGGCAAGGGGCCGGATTATATGACTGCCAGGCGGTTCCGGCCGGCGCTCTTGGCATTATACATGGCCTGGTCAGCCCGCACGATCAAGGAATGCAGCGTGGGGGTCTCTTTGCTCATCCCGGCGATGCCGATGCTTATTTGTATCGAGAGTTTCCCCGCTTCGGTATCAAAGGGTATATCGGAAACCTTTGCGAGTAATCGTTCGCCCACGAGGTTGGCGGCGCTGTTGTTCGTGTCTGGCAGAATGATGGAGAATTCCTCTCCCCCGTACCGTCCGATGATATCGCTTTCACGCAAGGCGGTGGCCATCATTTGGGCAGCCGCCCGTAAAACCTGGTCGCCCACCACATGTCCATAGCAGTCATTAAAATTCTTAAAATGGTCAATGTCCACCAGCAGGACCGAGAGCGGACTTTTGCCTCTCAATGCGCGTGTAAATTCCTTCTCGGCCATCTCAAAAAAGAATCGCCGGTTATAAATTCCGGTCAGTTCATCTGTGATGGCCAGCCGCCCCACTTCGGTCAGCAGGTCGGCATTCTGAAGGGCGGCAGCCAACTGGCTGGCAAACAGCGACATGGTCGGCATGTCGTTTTCGTGGATTCCTTCGCCCCACATCCACAGAACCCCCATCGTTTTCCCCTCGATGACCAATGGTAAATAACAAACCGAGGTGGTTCTGGTCACGCCAATCAACTTTAATATTCTGGTTGCATCCCGGCGGGGCAGATCAGGCACCCAATTTTGTAACGTTGCAATGGAATCCTTCACAAGCGAGGCATTCTGGGAGAGATTGGAAACCGGTTTCAGGCTTGCGATGGGAATGGTATAGTTGTTCATTTTAATGTTTCTTATACGTTCCAGCGCATGTACCAGCCGGTCAGGCAGGGAAATATAGCGAAGATTGGCCTGCTGGTTACTGGCATCGCTGAGAGCGATGGCGCAGCGCAACCCAAGTTTGGCCAGCTCATTCCCCAAGGTCTGCAATACACCATCCGGGTCGGCCGCCACTGCCGCGCGCGCATTCACTTGCGCCAGCGCGCGGATGAGGGAATTGGATCGTTCCAATTGCTGGGTCTGGTAATGTTCCGCCAAGACGGTCCGCAGGCGTTGAATGGCGGTAGCCAGCTGGCCGGCAATAATGGTCAGCAGTTCCTCGTCTTGGCTAGTAAAGGCATTGGTATAGGTACTTTCCGCATTTACAACGCCAAGCATTTTTGATTCGAGGATAAGCGGCACGCATAACTGTGAGCGCGTCAGCGGATAGAGGCATAAATAATCCGGCGATTCCGAAACATCGTTCACCCGCAACGGTTTCCCGGACATGGCGACCGCTCCCGCCACCCCAACCCCCATAGACACGCGTGCCAGGCCTTCATTACTTCCAATCCGGTAAGAGGAATGCAAATAAAGTTCCTGAGTCGATTCATCCAACAGAAGGATTCCAAAGCTATCTGAAAAGAGGCGTTGCCCAATGATCATGGTAATGTTGTCAATCAACTGGTCTTCGTTGGCTGATTCGGTGGCAGCCGTGGCAACGGCATGTAATACTGACATTTGTTCGGCGCGTGTCCGCTCGGTATTCAACAAACGGGCATTTTGGATGACGGCTGCAACCTGTCTGCTGAGGACATCCAGTAGGCGGGTATCATCGTCAGCGAAACCGTCCGGTTTATTTGCAACCAGAATTACTCCCAACAGATGTTCCTGGATGTCCCACAGAGGCGCAGCCAGCATGCAGTTTACCTTCAAAGGCTGGGCAAATGGAATAAACTCTGGCAGGATTTCCGTCGCGGAATTCGCCCGAAATATGCCGGATTTCGAAAAATCCCAAACTGTCTTATCCTGTTCCGGTACGTAATGCAGAACCGCCAAGGTTTTTTCCTCCAGGCCGTAAGCGGAGCGTTGCGGAAGGAGTTCATGCGTGGCAGCGTTATAAATATATATGATGCACATTTTGACGCCGATCACGCCAGCCAGGGTTTCGGTCAGCTGGCCATAGGTCCGGGGGGCATCTCCGTTTAATGTGAAAGCCCGGGAGATGTTGTGGAGGCCGGACAGTTCGTTGACCCGGTGATGTGCCTCTTTCAATAACGCTGTGCTCCGAAGGAACTTTTCCTGGTTTCTTCGGCCAAGCTCCCTCAGCCGTCCCACGATCAGACTGGTTGCCATGGCAGTTGCCAGGCCCAGCAACTCGCCCGGAAGAATGGCGATTGGGAAATTTCTCCCATTCAGAAATACCATGATCAAGACATCAATGGCATAAAGTGCAAAGGTGAACAAGAGCCCCGCCCACATGCCATAAACCCATACCCCGATCAGGATGGGGATGAAGCCGAGAGTTGCAATTGGCTCGCCAAAGAGGGGATATAAGAAAGCAAACGCAGCAAAGAAAATGATAAAAGACGCCGCAACCGTAAAGAACCTGCCGCGCGGAGTGCAGAGAAATGTTGCCTGTCGCTTAAGAACCGGAAAATTGTGCATTGCAAATGATTAATTAAAGAGAATCTTGCATTTTGAGTATGTTCACTCAAAATGCGGTTATCCTATAATTCCTGGTTATACCCTAATTTCATACCCGCCCCTTGCAGTAGAATTTACAATCCCTTTACATGTTCACCAGGTTTGGATCCATCGTATATTGCCACCAATTGTTGACCACACCACTGGTCCGCCCGGCAACTTTGGGCAGGTGGTTCAGCCACCATTTGTGGAGAATGTGCATGTCCCCATTGCCCCATTCATCCGCGTTGACCTCACGAATATCATTCTTGAAGACTGGGAAATTGTACCAGTCATAGCAATTGCTTGGCACTTTGCGGGGATTGTTGTAATCATAATCCACATCAGCATTGGGAGGAAAATGAACATCTCCGACCTGGGCCTTTCCAGGCGCCACCTTGTCATAAAGAGCAAATTGGGCATAGAGGTTGGCAGGTCCCTGTGTTTTCGAGAAGGTCTGAGTCAGAATGGATTCGACGCGGTGGCCGAAGGAATGAAGCATTTCCCCTACTCCCCGCTCGGAGGAAAAGCCCATTACGACGAACCGCCGGCTGCAACCAGTGGACCAGGTCTGGGGCTGGGAATTACACCAGAAAGAGCCCGCTCCGCACATGGTTGATTCATAGAAACCGGCCTGCGGGAAGCCGAACAGCCAAACCTCGTCAATTTCGCGATCGATGATGCGCGGGATGACATTCAGGCCGGTCAGGATGGCCTGGTAATTGGCATATTCAGGCTGGTGGGCCGGTTGCGTTTTATTGATTACCGCCAGATACGATTGGGCATCGTAACGATACCCGTCGGTTAACGCCGGAAATTCATTCAGCTCGACCCGATCGACAATCTCGAAACGCGCAAGTCCGCCGCTGACTTCCAGGATATCCTGGATAAAAGTATTCGACAGATCGTCAGGGTTGTTCCAGTTCATGCTTTGAATGATTTTTGTTCCGGAGGCAGCATCCATCACTGGGTTATAGATCACCAATAATACCCGCGAGGTTTCAATACGGACCGGCTCGGTGGTGTTGTCTGGCGGAATGAGGGGTTGCACCGGTGTGACGACACCGCTGGAGGGCTTCAGGATCCTGAACAGGCTGAGCAGGAAATCCCAGAAAGATGGTTTTTTATTCCCGGATGGGGCGTTCATCTCTCCTCCTAAGGGAGGTCAGTAGCAAAATATACCTGATTGCCAATGCTGAAGAAAAGATCCCGATTTGAGCTGATAGTCATGGCCGTAGCCGGGCCATTGAATAAAGCGCTGTCTTGCCCCATGCCTGCCCGGAACTGGCCGCGCATTTCCAACGAATTCGGCCTTGGGCTGAAATAATAGATTGCGCGCGTCAGCGGTTCAAGCATATACAAGGATGGGTCGGGGGCGGAGGCAAAGGCCATCTGGGTGAAGATGGCATCGTTGATGATCGGGCCGGGCTGCCGTTCGGGACGCGTATCCACATAAGTGACCGGGTCGGCACAACGCATCGGAACGACATTGTAGCGCGTCAGGGGACAGGCGGTAACGTGACCATCCTGGAAAAGCATATACAAGTCCGAATCGTTGGCAGCCAGGTCGATGGCGCTATTCATGGACTGCGGCACCTGGTCTCCAAAGAACATGACCGGCAAGTCTGTGAATTGACCGGAGGTCCCGCTATATTGCCAAATGGCGTTAGCCGCCGGATCAAGCACATAGAGATTCTTGCCAGCGGCATCCAACGAAAATGCCGAAATACTGCGCCAGCCGAGTTGGGGAGGGTCAAGGGAAACGGCTACCGGGTCGCTCTGGCCGCAATAAAGCAGGTTCCCTTTACCATCCATTGCCAGGACGCTGGCGTTATAAGAATTATTCAAGGGCAAGACTTGCAAATCCACCAGAGCGCCCACAGTGATTGTGCCATATATGCCCGGCTCGCACTTGAAGTTCGTATCCACTTCGTAGGTCTGGCCATTCAGCGAAGCATGGATGACATCGCCGCGCGCGCCGTCCAACAGGTACAGATCGGCGTCGGTGGCAGCCATATGGCTGACTTGCACGGTGCTGCTCAGCGCAGTGACAATCGCCGGACGAAAATCCAGCCGCTGAATGCCATCCAATTGATCCAGGGCCGTCTGAGCCTCCTGGCGCAAGGTACTCGAAGCCTGTGTCGTCAGGCTCTTATCGGCCAGATCGAGATAGTAGATGGTGCTGTCCCAAGCGCGTCGCACATCGGCCGGATCGGTCTGGGTGCGCGCTTGGGCTGCCTGTACCGCTGCCATATCGTAATTCTGCGAATATTGCGCTGTGCGCCCGTAGTGAATGTAAACCGTCGCTGCAACTGCCACAATGATGATTGGAACCACGATGGCGAATAATGCCATGTTTGATCTGGAAACTTCTACGTTTTCATTTGAATCAGGCATAAGGGCTGGCAGGAATTTCCCGATGGCCTGGGATATTCCCTGCGCGCCTGCCCGGGCGGCATGGATGACCTTTGCTAGCCCGCCGAATATTTCCTGCCGATAGCGGGAAGGCGGGCGTTTGATATCAGGCAGGCCGGTTGGATTGTGCGGGGAAACAAAACGTCCCGTGCTTCTGGCCGGGCGCGGCGCCGGTCGAACAGGTACAGGCAGAGGGTGGCGACCCCGCTCCGGCTGCCCAGCTGGCGCAGTGGAAGTAATGGCGCTTTCCGGCGAACCATCCGCACCAGGCGGGACGGCAACCCCCGGCCTGGCTCCTTCCGAGATCAGGCGGGTGAAACGACTGGAGGGAATCCCACTCTCCACCCTCGAGGTGGGTCTGGCAGGCGCAGGCGGCTGTGCGGGTACATTGGGAACCGCAGCCGGTTGGCCGTTTTGCTCCGGCACGCCAGCCGGTACTGACTGTTCCGGGCTGGTTGGCGGGTTCAGAACGGGCGCTGGATCTGCCGAAACCGACTTTTCCGGGACTGGCGGCAGCTCTTTCAGGATGTTCAAATTCCCCTTACCAGGTTGCGCCTGCACCAACACCGCGTTCAAATCTTTGTCTGGCGTGCTTAGAAGTGCCCGGCGGACTGTGTCGAAAGAAAAGTTCTTTTCCCCAAGCAGTGTGGCATCCCAACCGGCTGGCAGGTTGGGACAGAGCACCAGCAAATCGCCGGCGTGTAAATCGACTTGTGAGAAATAGAGTGGGGTGGCCTGGCCAATTCCCAATCCATGACCTGCAATCTGCTCGTCATGGATTTGCCGGGCTTCATTGCCATTGAGATGGAAAACATGGGTTGGACCGCACTGGGCAAAAACGAACTGCGTCCCGCGCAACACCCCCAGAATCAACCGTCCGAGAATGTATTCGCCCTTGCCGGTGGTGTGCAGGTTACGCCCGACCAGAGCCTGGTTTAGTACCCCGGCAGCCGTACGCATGGCAAAAGTCAGCGACCCGGAGGTCTGGTAAAAACGCTGGGAAGTCTGGGTTATGAACTGGTTGTAATCGGCGGTTGAGAAACTCGTATTGCCTGAAAGGGTCAGGTAGACGAGCAAACGGTCGGCTTCGCGGCCATGGGCGGTGCGCCTGGGAGGCGTCATGGCCACCAACCCGGGCAATTGAAGCATTTCCTGGCCCTGAATACGATGGAAGGGGAAAAGATTGAGATCTAACTCGGCAGCCACACCCCCATTATAACTGGTAAAATCGCCGCATGGAATTTTCCCTTCACAATGACTTTTCTGATCTGACCCGGCTGGCCAAGGATTGGAACACGCTCCTGGCCGAAAGTGCCACTCACGTCCCCTTTTTGCGGTATGAGTATCTTTCAGCATGGTGGGAAACCCGCGGCGGAGGCGAATGGCCCGAGTCTGAATTGGCCGTCGTGACGGCCCACCAGGATGGACGACTGGCCGGGATAGCACCTATGTTCTCCACCCATAACCCGGATGGCGAACCCGCGCTGCTCCTGCTCGGCAGTATCGAAATTTCAGATTACCTGGATATCATCGCCCGACCCGGAGATTTGTCGTTTTTCATGGCCGGCCTGCTGGATTTCATCGCCCGGCCCGCCTCATTGGACTGGCAGCTGCTCGACTGGCACAACCTGCCTGAGACCTCGCCCACGCTCCCAGCCTTGCAGGTGGAAGCTGAAAAGTGCGGCTGGATTTTCTCCCAGGATCGGACTTATCATGTTCCGTCGATCCCATTACCAGGCGATTTCGAGACCTATCTGACGGGCATCGATAAAAAGCAACGCCATGAGATCCGGCGCAAGATGCGCCGCGCTGAGGAAAGCGGACGTGGCGTGCGCTGGTATATCGTCGAGGATGGTGTTTCGCTCGAAGCGGAAGTGCAGGCTTTCCTGGAAATGATGGCGGAAGACCCGGAAAAGGCCGCCTTCCTCACCGCTCCGATGCGCAGGCAGATGCATCTGGTCTGCCAGGCTGCTTTTGAAAATGGCTGGCTGCAACTGGCCTTCCTAGAAGCCGATGGACAAAAAGCCGCCGGGTATCTCAATTTTGATTACCTGAACCGCATCTGGGTTTATAACTCCGGAATGGACCGGCGTTACATGGATCTATCCGCCGGCTGGGTATTGTTGGGGCACCTCTTACAATGGGCCAACGAAAATAAACGCACCGAATTCGATTTCATGCGCGGAAATGAAGAGTATAAATACCGCTTTGGTGGGGTGGATGAATTCCTTGTCAGGGCGAGGGTGACACGCTAAAGGGTGCCTGATGCGCCCTGACAACCAGTGCTACAGATCGTCCGGAAACGCCACCCCAAAATCATCCTCGTAATCGAGAGCGTTGCAAGGATCGAAAAGCCAGGGCGCCCAAAACCAGGGGCAGCCAGAAGGTGACTGCACGGTATACCAGCCCTATCAGGACAGCACGCGGTAGGGGCACAGCCAGCGAGTTGAGCACCACCGGCAGGATGCTGTCGACAAGCCCAAGTCCGGAAGGTGTGGGCGACGCATACACGAACAGGTGCGCGACGCTGAACCCTCCCAAAAGGATTCCGCCGCTCACCGGGGTGTCCAGCGCCAGGAAAGCCAGAGTGAGCACCGAGATCAGCAGCACTTTGTTTATGAATGTAAATACCAGCGGCAGGAGGATTTGTCCCAAAGTGGCTGTGCGCAAGGAAGTAAAGCCTTCGGTCATCTCATCGGATAATGTGTACGCTGAGGCAACTTTCAGGGCATCCCTGTGCAGGAATGGATGTGCAAGGCGGTTGATCCAGCGCGCCAGCCAGGCCAGCAAATTCCCCAACTGGCGGGGGGAGCGGTATCCAATCATCATCCCGGTGACAATGGAGGCAGCCAACACCACCAAAAATCCCGCAGCCAATAGCTCGATCAGGTTTAATTTGCCAAGCTGGGCCAACGCGACAAAACCGATCGCCAGGGCCGCAAATAAAGCTACATACTCATAACACAGATACAAAATGCATGCCACCGTCACCCGCCCGGTCGACAGGTTACGTTGGTGCGCCTCATCAAGAAACACTGTCAACCCACCGATACCGGAGGAAGGCGTAACCAGGTTTACGAATGTAGCGGCAGTGACCATCAAGAAGAGGTTTCGTCCGCGTTCATGCAGCCCCACCAGCCTGTAAAGCGCCCAAAAAGTGGCTGTGGTGTTCAACAACAGCACTGCCTCGACGAAAACCGCTATGCCAATATAAACCGGTTTGCTCTGGCGCAGCGCTGCCAGGATGTTCTCAAGTTCCGCAAAGCTGAAAACGATATAAGCAAGCGCCAATAATCCTATGACAACCAGCAAGAACTTTCTCATAAAGGCCGGTTTTATTGAGGCGTTTTAGCCAGCCGGATCGATTCCTTGTAGGCTGTCGTCAGGAAAAAGTACAGCATAAGCAACGCAATGACGCCAACGAATAGATCATAGGGGTTGATGCCGGGATTGCCGAGCAATGGTATGTTTAGATGCCATAATTGCTTTCCAAAAAAGAACATGGCGGTGTTAAGCAATACCGCCAACACCCGCGCCTCTGTGGGCGCCAGCATCGCATAGGAGAGTCTAAATTCCCCGTCCACATAGGTGCGGAGGTACACCAACACAGACATCAGCAGAAAACCTACCAGCGCCAGGCTGGCCACATTAAAACTCACATAAGGCGAAAGACCCATGCCCAAAAATAATAATACCGCGGTGATCGAATCCGTAATATGATCGATGAAATACCCATAAATGGGGCGTTCAATATGGCGGTAGCGCGCCAGGGTCCCGTCCATACTGTCGCCGATCCAGTTGACTATAAAGCCAAGCGTGGCCATCCAAAGATATACGGGGTGATACCGGCTTAAGAGGTATCCGATAAAAGCAATAGCGCTGCCCGCAATGCCAATGGTCGTATAAATATCGGGGTTCATCCATTTGGGCGAGTGAACAGCCAACCACTTCAAGGCCGGCCGTTCAAGCGGCCCCAAAAGGCCATCATTAATGCGAGTATGGATCCTGGAATCGTTCAAACAGCACCTCCTCTGGTTGGCTATGAATACCTGGGAACATCCTGTACTGTCCCGGGCCAAACAGGTCGTGAAATAAGCCATTGTTGCGGATCGCGTTGGATGAATTTCTCCACCACGGCCAGCACCTTTTCAGCATTGAACTGCAGTTCGTCCGCCCGGTTGGGGTAAGGCTTCATTATAATCGGCGTGGAAGCGTATATATGTTGTTTCCCATCCTCCTCCAGGCGGCTACCCACCACCACTACCGGCACCTTTGCCTTCAGCGCCAGATAGATATAATGCGTTGGCAAGGCTGCCGGCAGGCCAAAAAAACGCGGCCTGGGATTATTTTCCGGGGCGGGGTGATCAATGCCAGTCATCACCATGCCACCCTGCTGTAATAAGCGGAGCGCCTGGAGCAGTCCTTTGACAGAACCGGGTACCATCTTTATACCCGCTTTCTGGCGGGTGTCAAATTCGATCTGGCGCCCTCCCTGCGGATTGGGGATGGTCAACACCAGAGGCTTGAATTGAGCCAAGCTCAGCCATTGCAAGCCCAGGTCAAAACCGAGCATGTGCAGCCCCGCCAACACCAGGCCTTGCCGGTCAAGCTCAGGACGGGCCAGGATGGCTTGAAAGGATGAGTCGATGCTGAACAACCGGTCAGCCGATTGAAGGTGTTGGTTGTAGTGATACAGCTCGTAGATCGAGCGGGCGGAGTTCCGAAAGACCGCCTGGACCGCCTGGTCCAAAAACCGAGAGGAGTCTGTTTTCCCTGCGATGACCCACTGATTGGCACGAACTGCCCTGGCCAGGTCAGTATCAGCGCGGGATGAGAGCCAGCGTGCAGTCAATCTGCCGATGGCATAGCCAAGCCCCGGGGGAGTAACCCGTGCAATGGAAACAGCAAACTTCAACGCTGTCTGACTGGTAATCAACCCTTGTGTGCTGGGTGCCATTGTTTCTTAAGAAAAAGGGAACCCGAGTCAAGCATGGTCCGGCTCTTTTCCTGCTTCCTGCGCTATTGACTCAGTTTCGCCAGGATGGCCGCGCGTATGATGTCGCAAGCCTGCTCCACTCCTGTACTTGAAGTATTCAGGCAGAGATCGTACAAACGGGCATCCAACCAATCCTGTTTTGTAAAAGATCGTATATAGGCGCTTCGTTCGGCATCGTTGGTTTCGATCATCCTGTCAGCCTCCCCAGGCGACAGGTGGAATAACGAGCACAGGCGCTGTATGCGGGCTGATCGATCTGCAAACACAAGCAAGCTAAAATTACAGGGATGATCGCGCAGAATATACTGGCAGCAACGCCCGATAAAGATGGCCTGGCTGTTTTCAGCAATGCGACTGATGGTTTCCGATTGGATTTGAAACAGCTCCTTATCCGTGGGGAAATATCGGTCAGTCATCAGGCTTTGGGTGGGATCCATCTTCTCAACCATGTGACCAAATGATTGCCAGAATGAGCTAAGCCGTTCTTCACGTCCTTCCAGCTCTCCCTCCAGAAGATTAAGCTTTTGGGAGACCTGTTGCAGGATCTCACGATCAATAAATGGGACGCCCAACCGCTCGGAAAGTTTTTGACCGATGACTGCGCCTCCGCTACCTATCTGGTGGTTGATGGTGATTACAAGAGGTTTTTCACAAGGTTTCATCATGCTGCTCCTGTTTGGGCAATCTTTTCCAAACCTCCCTGTCATAGGGATGCGCATCCGTCAATTCGCGGCCTGTTCCCTGCTTTTACAGCCTGCGTGATACCTCATCCAGTCGGGCCAGTTCCTCTTTGGTCAGCTGGAATTTCATTGCACCGGCGGCTTCCTCGGCCTGGCGGACCTTGGTGGCGCCCGGGATGGTCACGACGGTTTCACCGTTGAAGTTAATCACCCAGTTCAAAGCCACCTGCGCAATGGTGGCTGCGTACTTCCCAGCCATCTCAGCCATGGCGTTGATGAGAGGCCGCGTCCGCTCCAGGTTGCGCTGCATACCAGCTTTGCGGAAACCAGTCATGCGGCTCAACAGTGCCGGGTTCTGATGGTATTTCCCGCTCAGCAAGCCGCGCGCCAAGGGCGTGTAGGCGGTGATCGTCATACCCAATTCCCGGGCTGTTTCCAGGACGCCGTTGGTTTCGATTTCACGGCTCAACAGGCTGTAGCGCATCTGGTTAACGGCCAGCGGTAGGCCCCTTTTTGCCAGAGCCGCATGCGCCCGCCGCATGCGAGCCGGGTTGAAGTTGCTCACTCCCACCGAGCGGATCTTGCCCGCCTCCACCAGGTCAGCCATGGCATTCATCTCGGCTTCCGGCGAAGAGAAACTGTACGGTTGATGGACCATGTAATTGGCTATGCTGAACCCATCCAGGAAGCGCAGGCGGTCTGCGATGCTAACCGGGATGTTCCTGGCCGTCCGCAAAATGGGCTGCCATTTGGTTGCCACAATGACATCCTTGTCCGTCTTCCCGGCCGCTTTCAGGCCAATTGCCAGGGAGCGCTCGGATACTCCGGCACCATACATTTCCGCCGTATCGAACCAGTTGATGCCGCCATCCAGGGCAGCTTTGATAATGGCGTTCTTTTCCTTCTGGGGAATGACCGGGAACATGCGCCCAATCAACCCACCTCCCCCGGCCATTTCCATCATCCCCAGGCCGACCGGTGTAACCAGGATGTCGGTCTTGCCCAAATGCCTAAGTTGAATTTTATCGTCTGTTTCCATCGCAATGTTCCTCCAAAATAATTATTTGAAACCCATGATTGACAATCCTGAATGTTTGTGGAGATCAATCCAATCGCAATAAATCCTTCGAGTTGTTATAAACAAATGATACCAGCCTCTCCATTTTTTCCTGCAGGAATATGGAAGAGGCTGGATTTGTAAGGATATGTTGCCGGCCTTACCGGTTAGATCTCTTTGCCTTCGAATTGGCTGTTATAGAGTTCTGCATAGAAGCCTTTCTTGTCCAGCAGTTTCTGGTGCTTGCCCTGCTCCACGATGTCTCCGTCCTTCATTACCAGGATCCAATCCGCCTCGCGGATGGTGGACAGGCGGTGAGCGATAATGAAACTGGTGCGATCCTTCATCAGTTCAAGCATGGCATTCTGGATCAACACCTCGGTATGAGTATCCACCGAACTGGTGGCTTCGTCCAGGATCAGCATGGCCGGATCGAGCAGGATGGCGCGTGCGATCGTCAGCAACTGCATCTGGCCCTGTGAGATGTTACTGGTCTCCTCGTTCAAAACAAAGCCATAGCCATCTGGCAGGGCGCGGATGAAGTGGTCGGCGTGGGCGGCCTTGGCGGCCTCAATGACTTCCTCATCCGTGGCGGTAGCCCGCCCATAGCGGATGTTCTCCATGATGGAGCCGTTGAAAAGCCAGGTATCCTGCAGAACCATACCAAACATGCAGCGCAGTTCGCTGCGCTTGTAGTCTCTGACATTATGGGTATCCACCAGGATGGCGCCGTTGTTGACATCATAGAAGCGCATCAACAATTTGACCATGGTGGTCTTGCCGGCGCCAGTGGGGCCGACGATGGCGATCTTCTGACCGGGCTCGGCATAGAAGGAAAAGTCGTTGATGATGATCTTATCGGGGGTGTAACCAAAGTGCACATCCTTGAAGTCCACGCGGCCTTCGATATGTTCTGAGTTGAGCGAGGTGACCACATCCGGCATCTCCTCCTCTTCCGCCAGGAACTGGAAGACACGTTCCGCCGCGGCCATGGTCTGCTGGAGGATGTTGGAGATGTTGGCGATCTGCTGGATCGGCTGGGTGAACGAGCGCACGTATTGGATGAACGCCTGAATATCGCCGATGGCAATTTCACCCTTGATCACCAGGTATCCGCCCAGGATGCAGATGGCCACGTAGCCCAGGTTGCCGACGAAGTTCATGATCGGGTATAGCAAACCGGTCAGGAATTGCGATTTCCAGGCCGAGTCGTACAATACATTATTCAGCTGGTCGAACTGCCCGATGCTCTTGGCTTCTCCATTGAAGGCCTTAACGACAACGTGGCTTCCATACATCTCCTCCACATGCCCGTTGATGTGACCCAAATAATCCTGCTGCTGCTTAAAGTAGCCCTGGGACTTGGAGACGATCAGGCCGATGATACCGAACGATATGGGGAGCATGATCAACGCCACGAGGGTCATCAGCCAACTGATGGTGAACATCATCACCAGCACACCCAGTACAGTGGTTACCGAAGTGATGATCTGGGTCAGACTCTGGTTGAGCGTCTGGCTGACGGAATCCACATCGTTGGTGATGCGCGAGAGTACCTCACCATGGCTCGTGCCGTCGAAATACTTGAACGGCATCCGGTTAATCTTCTCGGAGATATCCTTGCGGAAGCGGTAGGTAACGTTGATGGCCACATTGGTCATGACCCAGCCCTGGATATAGGCCAGCACGGCCGAGAGCAAATACAACAACAGCACCTGGATCATGATGTTGCCGATATGGACGAAATCGATCGTGCCTGTGCCGGCAATCTGGGCCATCACCCCTGTGAACAGGATGGTGGTGGCATTCCCGAGGATCTTGGGGCCAAAAATGGAGGCCACCGTGGAACCGATGGCAAAAAGCCATACCAGGATGATCAGGGTTTGGTAGCGGCCAAGGTATTTGACCAGTTTGATGAGGGTGCCCTTGAAGTCGCGCGGTTTTTCTCCACGCAGCATTGCCATGGGGCTGCCGCGCCCCATCGGCATCATCCCCCGGCCTCTACCGCCGGTTTGCTCCTGGCGGATGGGGCTTTGAGAGTTTGAACTTTGCATGGTCATGCCAGTTCCTCCTTGCTGAGCTGCGACAGGGCAATGCCACGATAAACTTCGCAGTCCTTCATGAGTTCTTGATGGGTACCTTTGCCGACGATGCGGCCATCATCCAGAACGATGATCTGTTCGGCATTCTTGATGGTGGCGATACGCTGCGTAACGATCAGCAGGGTACTGGAGCCGGTGTTGGCCTTGAGGGCCTTGCGTAATGCCGCGTCCGTTTTGTAATCCAGTGCGGAGAAACTGTCATCGAAAATGTAAATGGGAGCCTTCTTGACCAGGGCGCGGGCGATGGCCAGGCGCTGTTTTTGCCCGCCGGATACATTCATACCGCCCTGGGCCACCTCCGCTTGCATTCCCTCAGGCTTGGAGTTGATGAACTCTCCTGCCTGGGCGATATCGGCGGCCAGCTTCAATTCCTCATCAGTGGCGTTTTCATCGCCGTAAAGCAGGTTGGACTCGATTGTACCGGAGAACAGGTTACTCTTCTGCGGTACGAAGCCGATGCGGTCGCGCAGTTCGTGCTGGCCGACCTCCCGGATATCCACGCCATCGACCTGGATGGCGCCATTACTCACCTCGTAAAAGCGCGGGATCAGGCTGACAATCGTGGATTTGCCCGAGCCGGTGGTGCCGATGAAGGCCGTGGTCTGGCCTGGCTGGGCGGTGAAAGTAATGTTGTGCAGAGCGTCCTCTTCAGCGCCCGGGTAATGGAAACTTACATCCCGGAATTCGATCGTCCCCTTGAAGGGTTCGGGGAACTGCCTGGGATCCGGCAGGTCGCGGATAAGCGGCTCGGTTTCCAGCACTTCCGAAATGCGGTCGCCTGAAACCGAGGCACGCGGCAGGATGATGAACATCATCGAGAGCATCATGAAGGCGAATAATATCTGCAGGGCATATTGCATGAAAGCCATCATGTCGCCCACCTGCATGGTGGCGTTAGCCACCTGGTGGCTGCCCACCCAGATTATCAATACCACCACGCCATTCATGATCATCATCATGAACGGCATCATCAATACCATGATGCGGTTGACAAACAAGAGGGTATTGGTGAGGTTCTTGTTGGCGACGTCGAAGCGGTCTTCCTCGAACTTCTGCATGTTGAAGGAGCGGATGACCATCATGCCCGAAAGATTCTCGCGCAAGACCAGGTTGAGCCGGTCGATCAGGCTCTGGATGGCTTTGAACTTGGGCAGGGCGACCGAGAAGACTGCCATGATCATGCCGAACATGATCACCACAGCCAGCGCAATGATCCACCACATGTTGGAGCTCTTGCCGATGGCCCGGATGGTTCCACCGATGCCAATGATGGGGGCGTAAATGAACATACGCATCATCATGATCACCACCATCTGGATCTGGGTGATGTCGTTGGTGGAGCGGGTGATCAGCGAGGCGGTGGAGAACTTGTCAAACTCGGTGCTGGAGAAATTTTCCACGCGTTCGAATACGTTCCGGCGCAGATCACGCGACAGCCCGGCGGCCGTGCGGGCGGAAAGGAAACCTACCGCGATGGTACAGGCGCCGGATAGCAGCGTCAGCAGCAGCATCAGCATGCCGATGTGCAGGATGTAATTCGTCTGGAGGTTGTTCGTCTGCATCCCCAGGGCGATGTACTCGTTCTTTACCGCCCCGGTGGCCATTTGGACGATCATTCCGTTTCCCAACTTGGCGAATTTCTGATCGATGGTTGTGCTGATCTGGCTGAGAACCGCCGGCGGGAGTTTCTGGATCAAGGCAAAGACATCCGTTCCGGCCGGGATACTGGACATCATCTTGGAAACGTTCGGGCCTAACATCTGAAGCATGGACTGTGCGGCAGTCGGGTTGGCCACGGCCTGTTCGATGCCCGAGACCGCCAGCAGCGCTTTGCCCATGACCGGGTTCAGCTTGGTGATCTCGGCCTGGTCGACCTTGTTGAGCACATAGACCGGCTCCTTGGCAAGGTCGGGGTATAGTTTTACATCGGCAGCATAATCGGGGGAACTCTGGTCCACCAGCGTGAAATCGCCAAGGACGGCGGCCTTGTTTTGCGCACTCATGAAGATCACCAGCCGGTTCATTTCGCTCTGGCGGATAGCCTGCGGTACGGCATCAACAATGCCACCCTGCTGGATGCCGTAGTCGACAATATTTGACATGTAGTCCGGCAGGGCCAGGTCAGCATTGGCCTGAATGAACAGCAGGATGACGGCGCCCAGGATCAGGAAAATATATGGCTTGAGATATTTTGCCAATCGTAGCATGGGGTTAGTTGCTCCTTATCATGAAAAAATCCAAGTCGAATGATAACGACATGTTGTGAAGTGAGTATGAATGGTGAATGAACAAGCCGGGTGGGATCTACTCTTCGGTGGCGCGGGCAGCCGCTGTCAGCAGGGTGAGAGCGGCAACGATCATGTTTTGCTGCTCCGGCGTCAGGGCATCCGTCAGGCCTTCGACCCAGCGGCTGCGGGCTTCGATGCCGCTCTCGATCAGCGTGCGGACTTTTTGGGACAATGCCAGCAGCTTGGCGCGCCGGTCGGTCGGGTCTTCCGTCCGTTTGATCAGATCCAACACCACCAGCCGGTCCACAGCCTGGCTGGCTGCCGCGTTGGATACGCCGAGTTGTTCGCCGATCTCAGATACGCCGGTACTGCCTGCATGGATCAGGCGCATCAGGATGTTGATTTGCGAAAAAGACAAGCCTGTCTCATCCATGAATTTTCGGAAGTCACGCATTGAGCGTTGCATGAAGACTTCCGACCATTCACGAATCACTTCCGTAAATACTTTAGTTGGCGACATAGTTAATTTTCCTAATTAGTTAAGAAGACCGAAATATATCCATTTCATGTGTATTTGTCAAGTCACAAACCGCCTGAATCCATTAAAGTCATGTAAGAAAAGCCACTCTTTCGGGGCGACCCGCCTGCTGCCCTACGGTATAATATTGTAATGTCCATCATTCCAGTCCCTCCCCGCCGGGTTATCGTGGTGGCCTATCCCCAAATTCCGGACGCATTGACCGAAGCTGCTGCGATCAATTCCTATTTGGAAGAGCACGGCCTGAAATCGACTTTCGGCAAAGTCGACGATGCCACCTTGCGGAAGCGTGTCAAAGACGGCGAGTTTGATTTACTGGTGGCAGTTGGCGGGGATGGTACCATGCTGCGGGCCAGCCATCTGTGCGCTCCCTGCAAGGTGCCCATCCTGGGGATCAACATGGGTCGCTTGGGCTTTCTGATGCAATTCGGGCGTGAGCAATGGCATTCAGCTCTGGACCAATTACTTAAAGGGGAATACTGGATTGAAAATCGCATGATGATGCGCGCCGAGCATGTTCGGGCGGGCAAATCGCTCGGGAGCTGGCATGCTCTCAACGAAGTGGTCGTCTGCCGTTCCGCGGCCGTCCGGCCGGTGCGGGTCTCTGCCAGCGTGGATGGGATGCAATTAACCAACTATGTCGCGGACGGCCTGATCGCCGCCACGCCAACCGGCTCCACCGCCTACGCCCTGGCCGCCGGGGGACCAATCCTGCCCCCGGAACTGCGCAACATCCTGCTGGTTCCGATTGCCCCGCACCTTTCCTTCGATCGGGCGGTGGTCCTTTCGGAAGGCAGCTCGGTCAACATCACCCTGCGCGGCGGCGATGCCGTTCTGAGCGTGGATGGGCAGACCCCCATCAGCCTGGTTGAAGAAGATGCAGTCGACGTGCGTGCCGGAGAATATGTGGCCCATTTCTTACGCTTTGGCAATCGCGATTACTTCTATCGCAACCTGACCACACACATGAACCAGAATCCATTGGTAGGATTTCCCCGATGATCGATCTAAACACTCCCACAACCTGCGCCAACCATCCGGGTGTGGAGACCAGCCTGCGCTGCAACAAGTGCGGGAAACCCATTTGCGCCAAATGCGCCATCCGCACCCCGACCGGCTACCGTTGCAAGGAATGCGTGCGCGGCCAGATGAAGGTTTTCGATACAGCGCAGTGGTACGACTATGTGCTTGGTTTCATCACGGCCGGCGTGCTGGGCTTTCTGGCCAGCCTGCTGGCGCTCTTCGTCAGTGGTTTGAGCTTCATCGGCTGGATACTGATCATCATCGGGGCCCCGACTGCCGGAGTGGTTATCGCGGAAGGGGTGCGCCTGGTAATCAAAAAACGCCGTTCGCGGGCACTTTTCATTACCATTGCGGTGGCGATGGTAATGGGCGCCTTGCCGGTGATTCTTTTCCAATTGTTTTCCTTGAATCTCAATATCCTTATCAGCCTGATCTTCCAGGGCATTTACTTGTTTATCGCCACACCGGTCGTCTACGCCCGCCTTTCGGGGATTCAATTAAACAGATAATTTTTTTGTAGAACGACTTTATCATCCCCTGAGGGGACAGTCGTTGCTGCATTTGGATGAATATGCTGACTGAACTGCACATCCAGAACTTCGCCATTATCGACCAGCTCGACCTGGATTTCGGGCCGGGCCTGGTCATCCTTACCGGGGAGACCGGCGCGGGGAAATCCATCATCATGGACGCCCTCGACATCCTGATGGGTGGACGGGCGGAGGCCAACTCCATCCGTTCCGAGGCTGACCTGGCACGCGTGGAGGGCACCTTCAAGCTCTCCGGGAACGGACGCGCGGCTGCAATCGAAATTCTAAAGCGGGAGGAACTGCTCGACGATCCGGACTACGTCACATTGATGCGCGAAGTCCGCCGGGAAGGCCGCAGCATCGCGCGCCTGAATGGCCATGTCGTCGGTCTGCCCCTGCTGAAAGAACTGGGCGAAATCCTGGTGGATATCCACGGGCAATCCGAACATCTTTCACTTCTAAACGTGCGGGCCCAGCTTGGCCTGCTCGACCGTTACGCCGGTATCGAATCCGATCTTTTGGCTTACCGCAAGGCGCACCAGCACCTGCTGGGCCTGCGGCGTGAACTGCACGAACTGCGGGCCGCCCAACAGGATGCAGAGCGCCGCACCGAAATGCTGACCTTCCAGGCCGGCGAGATCGAAGCAGCCCGGCTGCGCCCGGCGGAAGACACAGAACTAAAACAGGAGCGCGATCGTCTGGCCAACGCCGAAGCGCTTGCCACACTGGCCCAGGATGCCCTGACGGTGTTGGATGAAGGCAGCTCCGAAGCCCCGGCCGCCACCGACCTGCTCGGGCGGGCGGTCCAGTCGCTGGCGAAACTGGTCCAGATCGACACGGCCCAGAAAATCCTGGCGGAACAATCCATCACGATGGAAGAGACTCTCGCCGACCTGGCGCGCAGCCTGCGCAATTACCTGGAGGCGATCGAATACAATCCCAAGCGTCTGGAGGACGTGGAGGAGCGCCTCGACCTGGTGCACCGGCTGGAGCGCAAGTACGGCGGCAGCATCGAGTCGGTCATGGCCTTCGCGGTGGAGGCCCGCAACCAGTTGGAGAATATCTCCACGGCTTCCACCCGCATCGACGAACTGCAAACCGCCGAGTCGGCTGCGCTGGCGAGCCTGTGCGAGCATGGTCTGTCTCTTTCGAACAAGCGCAAGGCGGCGGCCGGGAAAATGAGCCAGGCCATCGAGATGGAACTGGACGACCTGCAGATGGCTTCCGCCCGTTTTGGCGTGGATTTCCAGACCAGGCCTGATCCAGAAGGCGCGCCCCTGCCGGACGGCACCCGGATTGCCTTTGACGGCAACGGGCTGGATAAAGTGGAGTTCCTGGTGGAGCCGAACCCGGGCGAAGGGCTGAAACCGCTGGCAAAAATCGCCTCCGGCGGCGAGACTTCCCGCCTGATGCTGGCGCTCAAGAATGTGCTGGCGCAGGCCGACCAGATTCCCACGCTCATCTTCGATGAAATTGACCAGGGCATTGGCGGGCGGGTCGGCGGGGTGGTCGGGGAAAAACTGTGGAAGCTGGGGCGTGCCCACCAGGTAATGGTGATCACCCACCTGCCGCAACTGGCGGCCTACGGTGACCAGCATTTCCAGGTGCAGAAAATCATCGAGAACGGCCGCACGCTTACCCGCCTGACCCGGCTGAGCGGCGAGCCGCGCACGCTCGAGCTGGCGCAAATGCTCGGCACGGTCAGCGAAGGAACGCTCCGGTCGGCGCACGACCTGCTGCAAAGCGCCCAGGCTTTCAAAAACGGCCGTAAAAGCCCCGATTCTGTGTCTTCCGAATAAGTAAGGAAGACAGAGGGGGGTTTCATCATCAAAGGCAGTTTTATTATTAATATTTCTTTAGACGTAGTGCGCCCACCCGTTCTACGGGAACAAATGCGGTATGATAACGTCTGAAATCATATAGGAGAATTCAATCCATGAAGAAGCTATTGTTTGTGATCGTATGCCTGTCGGTGGTGGTATCCGGCTGCGGCCTGCTGCCGACAGCCACACCGACGGTCACCCCGATCCCCACCGAAACCCCGACCGTCACCGAAACGCCCACACCGCTCCCCACCAATACACCCACCCTGACGCCCACGCCGCTTTACCCGGTGGAAGGGCTTGGCCCAGCCAACTTTCCTGTGGATGTGGACCAGTTGACCGGCCTGAAAGTCACCGATCCGGCCTTGCTGCAGCGCCGCCCCATGGTGATCAAAGTCCAAAACCTGCCGCGCGACGGCCGCCCACAGTGGGGGCTTTCCCTGGCCGATATCGTTTTTGAATATTACACCGAGGAAGGCACAACCCGCTTCGCCGCCATCTTTTACGGCAACGATGCCAGCATGGTCGGCCCGATCCGGTCGGGTCGCTTCATTGACGCAGACATCGTGCGCGGCTATAAAGCCATGTTTGCGTTTGGCTCCGCCTATGTTGCCGAGATGCGCCGTTTCCTCAATTCGGAATTCGCCAACCGCCTGGTGGTCGAGGGCTCCAGCACACCGCTGACGCGCTACGATCCGAACGGTTACGATTACCTGATGGTTAACACCGCCGATTTGAGCGCCTATGCGACCAAAAGGGGTTTAAATACTCCGCAGGATCTCAATAACATGCTATTTAAACTCCCCGCTCCGGATGGAGGCCAACCCGTGACGCAGGTTTACGTGCGCTATTCCGGCGCGATCTACAACCGCTGGGACTACGATCCCACCAGCGGCACCTACCTGCGCTTCTCCGACACCGTGGATGCCAATAACGGCATTGCGGCCGAGCAGTACGCCCAGTTGACCGACCGCCTGACCAACCTGCCGATCGCCTTCGACAACGTGGTGGTTCTATACGTCAACCATCCGCTCTACGCCCCCAATATTTATGATATCCAGTTGATCGGCACGGGCGATGCGTATGCCTTCCGGGACGGGCAGGCCTACAAGGTCAAATGGGTGCGCAATGCCACGGATGTGGTCTCGCTGACCAATGCCGATGGCAGCCCCTTCGCCTTCAAGCCCGGCACCACCTGTTTCGAGGTGATCGGGTTGCATTCCACCATCTCGCAGAACGGTCAGAGCTGGCGTTTCACCCATTTCATGCCTTAATTTTTTATAGGGGCGACCGGCTGGTCGCCCCTTTTGTTTATCATCAGTTGACCGTAGTAACGACTAAAGTCGTTACTACATTTTCTGGATGCCCCGGCTGCCTGGAGGGATTGTCTGGAAAATATGGCCCGCAGGAGTGAGCAAGCCATAAAAAGGAGTTCTTTATGAAACGGATTGCTGTCTTGACCGGTGGAGGGGACGCGCCCGGCTTGAATGCCGTCATCCGGGCCGTTACAAAAACCGCCATCAACGGGTATGGCTGTGAAGTCTTAGGGATCGTGGATGGATATGACGGCTTCATCGCACCCGGCGGTGTGCTGCCTCTGGACCTGGAATCCGTACGCGGCATTCTGCCGCGCGGCGGCACCATCCTGGGAACCGCCAACCGCGGCAACCCGTTCGCCCGCAAAGTCATGCAGGCCGGCAAGGAAGTGGTCATTGACGTATCCAATGAAATCATCCAGGCCATCGCAGCATTGAACCTGGACGCGGTCATCGTTATCGGCGGGGACGGCACCCTGCGCGTCGGAATGGAGCTGTGTGACAAGGGGGTGCCGGTGATCGGGGTGCCCAAGACGATCGACAACGATGTTGGCGGGACGGAAGTCACCTTCGGTTTCGATACGGCCCTGATGATCGCCACCGAAGCGCTCGACCGATTGCATACCACGGCCGAAGCGCACCACCGCGTGATGGTGCTGGAACTGATGGGCCGGGAGGCCGGCTTCATTGCCCTGCACTCCGGCGTTTCCGGCGGAGCAGATGTGATCCTGATTCCGGAAATTCCATTCAAATACGAGGCCATCCTGCAGAAGATCCGCCAGCGCGCCCAAGCCGGTTCGAAATTCAGCCTGCTGGCCGTCTCGGAAGGGGCCAGGCCGCTGGGCGGGCAGGAGCTGATCGCGCGCTTCGGTGACGCCGTTTATGTGCCCCGCCTGGGCGGGATCGGGCAGGAGGTCGGCAGGTACATCGAAGAGCACGGCTTCGAAGCGCGTGTCACGGTGCTCGGTCACCTGCAGCGCGGCGGCTCGCCGACCGCCTTCGACCGCTGGCTGGCCACCCGCTACGGCGCGGCGGCCGTCCGCACGGCGGCGGCGGGGGTTTTTGGCCGCATGGTGGCCCTGCGGGATGGGAAAGTGATCGATATTCCGCTCAGCCAGGCGCTGGCCGTCCCCAAGCGGGTCGACCTGGACAGCGACGCCGTCCGCACCGCCCGCGGCATCGGCATTTTCTTCGGAGACGAGTAACTTAAAGCGGAAGGCCGCCTTTCGGCGGTCTTCCTGGGCGCGCTGTGGCACCTTGACGGTCTGCAAAAATTACCGCAGAACGAGGAGGGATGCCACAGCGCTACGTTTCGTACTACTATCCATTGTAGGCACCACCTCCTCTTCTATAAGGATGGCGGATGAGGGGCAGGTCTTCACGTGCTGGAAGCCCTGCGCTGGAATTAGTATCACATGGAATTATTCGGGTGTCAATAGGGAGCATTAGGCTCTAATAATCCCATAAGGTGGGTTAATTTGCCCATTTCCGCCCTAGGCGGAGCGTACTTCTCGCAGTCGAAGGGGCTTCCCTTTCTGACACCTTTTGATAGTCCCCTGTCAGTTTCTGCCAGCCCTGCCTGAGTATCCTCTAGGCAATTCTTATTATTTTGTCCTTTATTCTTTCCTGAGTGTTCCTTGGTGCCCCTAGTGTTACCATCTTTTTAGTTCAGGTTGGGAGGAGGCTGTTAGCATGAAACGCACCACCATTCTCTGGATCACGGCCCTGTTGCTCGGATGGTGCTTTGATCTCCTGTTCTGGAAGCAAACCCCGGGCCTTAACTTCAGCATCTACGTGCTGCTCTGCCTGGCGGGGGGCATGCTGGTATTGGGGCGGAACGGCATCCGGCCGGCCTGGAAATCCCTGCTGCAGCTTATCCCGATCCTGTTCTTCGCCGTGATACCCTTGATCCGCCAGGAACCGCTCACGCTGGCTTTGAGCTTCGTCCTGACGCTCGGATTGATGGGCCTGCTGGCCGCCAGCTACCTGGGCGGGCGCTGGCCGTCCTACGGTCTGACCGATTACGTCGTCCAGTCTGCCCGCTTGGCCGGCAGCCTGATCGCCCGCCCACTGATATTCCTTTACGGGAACCGGAAGTCAGCCGTCCCGGCCGGACAGAATGATGCTGCCGTGGTCACTTCCCATCCCGGGCGGAAACACTTCTGGGCCATTCTGCGCGGGGTGCTGATCGCCATCCCGATCCTGGCTGTTTTCGCCGTCCTGCTCGCCTCCGCCGACCTGGTCTTCGCCCAGCGCCTGCATACCTTTACCAGCCTGTTCCGGTTGGTGAACCTGCCGCAGTACCTCTTCCGCCTCTTCTACATTTTGGTAGCTGCCTATGCCCTGGCGGGCGTTTTCCTGCACGCCGCCCAAAGAAGCACCGACGAAAAACTATTCAGCCAAAAGCCGCTCGTGCCGCAGTTCCTGGGTTTCACCGAGGCGGCCGTGGTGCTGGGGGCGGTGGTCGTATTGTTTGCCCTGTTCGTGGTCATCCAGTTCCAATATTTCTTCGGAGCCAGCGCCAATATCGGCGTGCAGGGCTACACCTACTCCGAGTATGCCCGGCGCGGATTCGGCGAACTCGTTGCGGTGGCCTTCTGCAGCCTGCTGCTCTTCCTGGGCCTCAGCGCGCTGGTGAAGCGCCAAAACAATGCCCAGCGCCGGGCCTTCTCCGGGCTGGGGATCGGCATGGTAGTGCTGGTGGGCGTGATGCTGGTCTCGGCCTTCCAACGCCTGCTGCTCTATGAGGCTGCCTATGGTTTTTCGCGTCTGCGCATCTATACACACATCTTCATGATCTGGCTGGGCCTGCTGCTGGTGGTGGTGGTGCTGCTGGACCTGCTGCGCCGGGAGCGGCTCTTCCCGCTGGCTACCCTGCTGGCAACCATCGGTTTTGCGCTGACCCTGACGCTGATCAACGTGGACGGCAGTATCGTCCGGCAAAATGTCGCGCGTGCCCCGCAGGGCAAAGGCCTGGATGTAGCCTACCTGGCCACGCTCTCGAATGACTCCGTCCCGGCCCTGGCAGCCGCGTACGAGTCCCCGGCTCTGCCCGGCCTGACCCGCGATGCGGTCGGCGCGATCCTGGTCTGCCGCCTGCACAGCGTTTTCCAACCCGCGCTTGGCGATTGGCGCAGCTTCAACCTTTCGGCCTGGCGGGCGGACCAGACCATGGCCCGGCTGCGAAGCCGGCTGGATTTGTACCAGGTTAACGAGGAGCAGCCCGCAGTGGTGGATGGAACGGCGCAGACCAGCGGAGTTACAGTCCTGACCCCTGGAAAGGTTTTTTACGCCTGCCCGTAGATCAGGCCGGAAGAACCCGTTTCCTTCGCGTAGCACCCCCGGAGAGCTTGTGAAAAAATCATTGTCAACCTTAAAAAAAGCCAGTAAGATAACAGCTACTGGAGACAATATATGCAAAACAAGCTCATGGAAGTACCTGA
>Ga0187858_10000601_pt1 | contig 44670 bp, 42 predicted proteins | sample June2016WEW_8_15_FD_133015 | JGI IMG/M metagenome (GOLD analysis project Ga0187858, IMG submission 133015) | Peatland microbial communities from SPRUCE experiment site at the Marcell Experimental Forest, Minnesota, USA - June2016WEW_8_150 | ecosystem: Environmental > Terrestrial > Soil >...
CTTCTGTCATGAACGTCACTCCTTTTTTCACCGGAGCACCTCCCCTCGGTGCCCCTTATTATCGTCAGGGGTGACGTTTTCATATTGCAGTTAAGGGGTGACATAATTGTATTGCAGCAACATCTAGGCTAAAAAGCATTGACAGGGAAGCCGTTATATGCCATATACGACATAGCAAAACAGGGCTTTTGTGGCGCCTGACGCAGGTGCTCCGCTGAAACCTGTTCGGAATACTCGGTCTAAGCCTCCCGTTTCAGTTTTGTCAGGGCCTCGATGGTGTTGAAGCGTTTATCCACGATGCCTTGAAGTTCGTCAAGGTCTGCCTAAGAACTCATCTTGCGTCAGCTTTAAGACCTTTTATGAACCGGGGAGGCGCCACGCCACCGGCAAATTGTGCTATAATGACCCGTGATGCGCTCTGGTGCGGCTAGCAGGCTGGATGATTGCGAAGGGGCGCATCGATTGCAGGAGATCGTTGTCAGCGCCCGCGTGGATGGGGTGGACGTTCGTCTGATGCAACGGGCGGCGGCAGGTGAAAAGGAAGGGATGAAAGGCAGGTTTTCCGGAATTGGAAATATGAGAAATGAGGTTAAGGGAAGGAAAAAAACAACACGGAGGCAGATCATGAAACGTAGTATGTATCGATTCGCTCGCTCCACCACGGTTCTTGTTGCGGCTGTACTTTTCTGCATGACCGTCATTTTTGGAAGTCCGTTGATTTCCAAGGCACAGACCGGTACCGCGGCGCCTAAGCCGAAGACGTCTGAAACCGACCGTGTCGAGGCCCGGATCAATGACCTTCATTCCAAGCTCAAGATTACGCCAGCCCAGGAAGAGCAGTGGAACAAGGTGGCCGAAGTGATGCGGGAGAACGCGGCAGCCATGGAGCCCCTTGTAAAGGCCAGACAGGAGAAGGCAAAGACCATGAACGCCGTGGAAGATCTCAAGTCCTATGCCCAAATCGCCGACACGCATGCTGCGGGACTGAACAAGTTCATTCCGGTCTTCGAGGTCCTCTATGCCAGCATGTCCGACGAACAGAAAAAGATCGCGGACAGCCTTTTCACGAAACACGATCAGAAGAAGAGATTAAAGAAAAAATGAGACCGAATGACCCGAAGAGTGAGGAGGATGCCATGAAAAGCTCGAACAAATGGGCCAGGAACACTAGAGCAATTGCGAGGACCGTGACAGTTCTCGTTCTTGCAGTCATCATCGTCGGAATGTCCATAACCCCGGTTCTCGCAAGGGATGACAGAGGACACCGCGGGCGCGGACACCACGGCCACCCATACCACGGACCCCGGGGATATTACGCATCAGGCTACTACCCAGCACCTGGCTATGGGCCGCCCCCTCCGTCGGTTGTATACGCCCCGCCGCCCCCTCCGCCGGGCATCAACTTAGTCTTCCCTATACATATCCGTTAGACCGGGATCCATGCCCGGTCAGCGGCGGGATCGGGGCAGAACAGGGGTTCACGGCATACTATTGCCGTGCCCTGTTTTGCCCGGGAACAATGAACCTGGGGAGATGCCATCTCCCGGCCCCTTCCGGCGGGACACAGCTCCAGGAGGGTGTTGCTTCGCCTACGCCTCCAGTTTCAGTTTGGTCAGGGCCTCGATCGTGTTGAAGCGTTTATCCACAATGCCTTGAAGCTCCTCCAGGTCCGCCTTTTCGAGGTGGGCGAATTTCTTCAGGAGCTTCGTATATGCCGTGACCGGTTTGGGCCTGTCTACCCTGTGGGTTAATCGGTATTGCCCCCGCTCGCACTCCCATAGCGGGAAGTAGTTAGTCTCGACCGCGGCCCGTACGATATCGAGAGACGCATCTATCGGATATCCCCAGCCGAGTATGCAGGGGCTGAGGATATGGAGATAAGACATACCGTCCTTCACAGCCATCGCCTTCAAGAGCTTATTGAGAAGGTCTTCAGGGTAGCCTATGACCGCCGTCGCCACGTAGGAAATATCGTGGGCCGCCATGATGAGGGGCACGTTCTTGGAGGACATCTTTTTCCCCTTCCGCCTGCCCATGGCCGGCGTCGTGGTCGTCCATCCTCCGAAGGGCGTCGTGCTGCTCCTCTGGATGCCCGTATTCATATAGCCTTCGTTGTCATAGCATATGAAGATGATATTCTCGTTCCTCTCGGCAGCCCCCGAGAGCGGCTGAAAGCCGACGTCCGTAGCGCACCCGTCGCCCACGAAGGCCACGCACCGCACGTCCTTGCCCATTTTCCGGTAATACCTCTTGACGCCGGTCATGGTGGAAGGCACGCTGGTCATGTTCGACATATGGCTCGGAATACTGATCATCGTCCTCGTTCCCATACCGTTCAGGACATTGGTTGCGCAGCCCGGCGCCCCGAAGAGAAACGTCTCTCTGCCCATCACCCGCAGTACGAACCGAAGGGTTGTCTCGGCCGGGCAGCCCACGCAAAGGGATGACCCGCACAATAGGGGGTCGTTATGGAAGTGACTGGTGATGGAGCGGGCTTTCATGAAAGATATGGCTTCGACGGGACAAGCCTTTACGCACTGCGGGTCGCCGTCGCACAGGTCGCACTTTGACGCCTTTTTCGACCCGCTGCCGAAATCTACGCCGCCGTAAGGGCAGGCGAGGCTGCAGACGCCGCACCCAAGGCATCTGCCGTCATCGATTCTGACAACGCCGTCCGATGCGCTCTTCGTTATGGCGCCCACCGGGCAGACATCGAGACAGGCAGGCTCCGAGCACTGGTTGCAGGTATGGGCCGTGTGAACGCCCGCCTCGGGAAGATGAAGCGCCCGGATGCCGGTCCCGCATAGCATTCGGTCCCGTTTTACCTCTCGGCACCTATCGGCGCACGCGGAGCAGCCGGGAGGACAAAGATCCTCTCTAATCCTCAAGGTGTCATAGAATGTCTTCATATCCTGCCCCATGCCCGCAATGGCGCTTATTTACTCCTCAATGGAGGCGGTTTTTTCGTTCTCCGCTTTACGCATCAGCCACAGGGCCGTCTCCCCGGGCGCCCTCACGAGATCCTGCTTGTATGCGCCGAGGTCCACCCTCTTTTTGATGAGGTATTGAAGGGCCCCGCCGCTCAGGTTTTCATCGATGAAAGCGGCTCCGACGAGCACGCCGTCCCTGCAAATGATCTTCTTATACTCTCCCTTTTTGTCGTCCTTTTCGATAAGGACTTCGTCCCCTTCGGATGGCAGCGTCTTGCCCACGGAGACAGCGAGGTGGTCGAAGAATCTGAAAATATTCATAGTCAACCATCCTTCATATTCCGCTTTTTCTCCGGCCATATTCCTGCCGGCGACCCTGCCCTGCTCGGCCGCGCTCGGAAGTACGGGGTTCATGCCTTTTTCGCCCGTGAGAAACTCTTTGGCGCAAGCGACATCGCCGGCGGCGAAGATATTTTGGATATTCGTCCTCATCCCGTCGTCGACAAACACCCCCTCGCCTATCTCAACGCCGCTCCCCGCCAAAAACTCCACCCTGGGTCTTACGCCCGTCGCCATGAGGAGCAGGTCTGCCTTCAATATCTCGCCCTGCGAAAGAGAGACTTCGACGCCCCCTCCTTTCCATTCCACCATTGCGACTCGCCGGCCCGTATAAAATTCCACGCCGTGTTCCTCGAGGACGGACTGGACCATCGTCCCCGCTTCCCCGTCGAAATAGCCGCGGAGAACAGTGGGAAGCATCTCCACGACCTTCACCTTCAAGCCTCTTTCGGCCAGACATTCCGCTACGTGCATACCGATCAGGCCTGCCCCGACGATAACGGCTGTCTTGCCGCCTTCGATCCTTGACATCAAGCCCTTCGCGTCAGCGAGCGTCCTCAGCCGCAGGGCCTGCCCGTCGCCCAGGCCCGGTATGGAGGGAAGGACCGGCTCGCTCCCCGTAGCCACGAGGATAGTATCGCAGGCTTCGCTTTCCCCGGAGTCGTAGCTCACCTCTCCCTTTTTGGCATCGATGGCCACAACAGCTTTTCCCCTCACGAGGAGGGCCTTCATTTCATCGAAAAAATCCTCCGTCACGATCGGAATCTCCGATTCCTTCACCCTGCCCGAAATCATGTACGGGAGGGAAGTGGGCGAATAGGGAAGAGTGTCTTCCATCGTGACGAGCTTCACCTCGTCCAGCGAGTTCACCCTTCGTATCGCTCTAAGCGCAGCCAGGGCCGCCGTACCGCATCCGACGATGACGTGCTTTCTCTTCTCCGACATCGTTCTCCTCATTCGAGGCTCAGCCAGGCGACCGCTTCCTGCCCTCCATCGTTCATAGCGGCAAAGGTCCTTTCTATCACCGTTTCCACGTGCCGGTCCGTAATATCCGCCCCCCCGAGGCCCGCTATGAAGTCGAGAAGCTTCGGCGGCGGCCCTTTCAGGTCGCAGAGGAGGGTCTTCAACTCCACGTAATTATGTCCGCAGTTCCAGCCGTAGCATACGTTCCTGTCGATGACGCCTACCGCCTTCTTTCCGCTGAGCGCGCGGACGAGACGCTCCCTCGGACTCGGACGGAACATCCGTATCTTCACCAGGCCCACCTTCATGCCTTCTTCACGCTTCTTGTCGACCACTACCTTTGCCGTCCCCGTAGAGCATCCCATCGTCACGATGACGAATTCCGCGTCCTCCGTCCTGTACTCTTCGATCTGGCCGCCATAGCTGCGGCCGAAAACCTTTGCGAACTCCCTATCGATCTCGTCGAGCTTTGCCTTCGCCCTCTCGTGCGCCGCGCACATCTTATAACGGTATTCGGTGTAAAGCTCCGGCGGGACCGTGTAGCTCGAAAAGACCATCGGATCGTCGAGGGTCCACGTGAGCCTCCTCATCTCTTTGAGGGGCGCGAGAAACCTGTCCGCCTCCTCCTGGGTCGGGATGACTACCCTCTGGGAATGGTGCGATAAATAAAAGCCCTCGTAGCAGACGTTCACGGGCAGGAGGACATCTGAATCCTCGGCCAGCCGGTAGGCCATGATGATGGAGTCGAGGATCTCCTGGCAGGACTCCGTGTAGATCTGGATCCAACCGTGGTCCTTCACAAGGACCGCGTCCTGCTGCCCGGCCAGGACGCCGTGGGGGCTCACCTGCTCCCTCATGCCTATTGCCATTACGATGGGGAAACGGTTCCCCGAGGCAAGCAGGTAGGCGTCGCCCATAAAGGAAAGACCTTGCGAGGAGCTCGCAGTGAACGTGCGGCCTCCCGCCGCGCAGGCGCCGAGGAGCACGCCCATCGCGGAATTCTCTCCCTCGGGCTCGACCATTTCCGGATCGAACAGTCCCTCGGCCTCGAACTTATATACCATCTCCAATAGCGGCGTCTGGGGCGTGATCGGGTAAGAGGCGATGACGTCAGGGCGCGCAAGCAGGACCCCGAAGGCGCCTGCCCGGTTCCCGTCCAGCACCCTGACCTGGCCTCTCCAATCGATGCCCGACATCAGACCTCCTCTCGCACGAGCGCGATTGCCCTGGCCGGGCACACCCTGGCGCAGACCCCGCAGCCTTTGCAATAATCGAGATCGGCCGAAAAGTGGTGCAGCCCTTCCCGAATGCAGCCCGCAGGGCAGAAGATAAAGCACCAGCCACACTGTCGGCATTTTTCGGCGCTGGTAACGGGCCGCTGCGACCGCCACTCGCCGGTTTTTACATCGAGAGGATCCTTCGGCGTCGACCATGGTCCCTCGAATTTACTGATAAATCTCACTATCACTCCTTAACGGTTATCGCGACGCTTTCATAACCACGCTTTACGAGGTCTCTATTCTTCTCCAACAGTTTCCCTTCAAAGCTCATCTCCAGACTCGACAGCACGGACTCCAATCCCACCCAGCCGGTCACCCGCGCGACAACGCCGATCATGCAGGTGTTGACAATGGCCCTGCCGATCTCGCCGACGGCCAGTGCGGTGGCGTCGATGAGACCGAGGGTCTTCAGCGGCTCCGGCCAGCTCGCAAGCCTGTCCCTTGGCGTATTTATGATGGCTGTCCCCCCGGCCTTGAGACCCGCGAAGATCGTCTCCGACCGCCCAATAAACGGGTCGAGGCAGACGACGCAATCGGGCTCGTATATCTGATGGGTCTGCCTGACCGGCTTTTCGTCGAACCGAAGAAAGGCGGCCACCGGCGCACCCCTTCTCTCGGCCCCGAAAGTCGGGAAAGAGGAGGCGAATTTACCTTCGAGGACAAAGGCATAAGCGAGCATCTCGGCGCCCATCACCGCCCCTTGCCCTCCCCTGCCGTGGAACCTGATCTCCTTCATGTCCTCGTCGGTCCTCCTCGTCCTGCCCTGTGAGATACCGGCCTTTACCGCTCGCGCGGCCTGCTTCCTTTCCGCCGCCCGCGCCACACGGCTGCCAATATTCGAAGGCCCCGAAATTATACCAGATTCAGCGGGAAGGCTGCATTTTTTGTTTCGTCCTGGAGGCACGGATCGGCACACGTGTTTTTTTGTTGCACCGCCCTCTTTCAACTGTAAGAATAGTAGGGTAACCCGAAAGGTGCTTGAGAAGCCGTCAGCTCTTTTTGAGGTGAGCCCGCCAATGAATGACGGGTAATGTGAGCACATTGAAGCATTAAGGGGGGCATATGAGAAGAAGGGCACTGCTGCTACTCGTGTTCTCGGCGTTCCTGTTTTCCTCCTGGATCCCTGCTGAAGCGCTTGCCGCGGAAGGCATCAAGCTCAAGCTCGCAAATTTTTTTCCGTCCACCCACATGAATTCGATCATCATGGAGAAGTACTGCAAAGAGCTGAACAAGAGGAGCAACGGCAAGCTGGAGATCACCCAGTATACCGGCGGCACACTCCTCACGGCGCCGAAGATAGCCGCGGGAGTGCTATCTGGAATTGCCGATTTCGGTGTATCCCACTGCACCTATACCAGGGGCAGGTTCCCTGTTATGGAGATCATGGAGCTGCCGCTCGGGTTCCCAAGCAGCTGGGTGGCAACCCACGCGGCCAATGACTTTTACAATAAGTTCAAGCCGAAGGAGTGGGAAGCCTATCACGTGATAATGTTCAGCACAAGCCCCCCGTGCGTGGTGCAGACCCTGGCGAAGCCGGTAAGAACGCTGGAGGACTTGAAGGGGATGAAGATAAGAGGTACGGGCAGGATCGCCGATATCACCAAGGCCCTCGGGGCCCTGCCTATGCCCCTCGAAATGGTTGATGTCTACGAGGCCCTCAGGAGAGGAGTGCTCGACGGCAACTTGGGCAACTTCGAACAGATGAAGGGCTTCAAGATAGGCGAATTGCTCAAGTACAACTCCGGATCGTGGAAAATATCGAGCGTCAACATCTTCTACCTGATAATGAACAAGAACAAATGGGGAAGCCTGCCTCCCGACATGCAGGCCCTTATTACAGATTATTCCGGACAGTTTCTGGAAGAATGGGCCGTCTCATGGAATAATATAGAGATCGAGGGCAAGGACTTCTTTCTGAAACAGGGAGGCAAAATGGTTCCCATCCCCGACAAGGAGATGGAGAGATGGACGAGGGCCGTCGAGCCTGTCATCGCGGATTATAAGAAGGATATGGTCTCCAAGGGGTACAAAGCCGCCGATATAGACGGCTGGGTAACCTTTATGCGGGAAAGGATCGAATACTGGAAGGGCCAGGAAAGGGCCAGGAAGATAGCAGCCGCCCATCAGGATTGATTTAAGGACGTTCCTTCGGGCCGCTGTTCTTTTTCGGACCGTATGTGGTACCATTTGCACGGGACGGCGGAGAGAAAAACAAGCGAGGAGGTTCGCATGAGAAGGACAGGGATCGGTTTCTGTCTTGCTGTTTGTGTGGCTGCAGCCTCGATTGCTGCTTGTGCATCTCCGTCGGCAGCCGAGACCTATACGCTGAAGGCAATTAGCGCGTGGTCCAAGACAGCCGTCGAGTACAAGGCCCTAACGATATTCCTTGATACATTCGATCGGATAGCGAAACAAAGGGCACCGGGCGAGCTGACGATCCGGTACCTCGGCGGGCCGGAGGTGGTAAAGGCGGTTGACCAGGCCGAGGCGACAAAGCGCGGCATGGTCGACATGCTGTACACGTCGGGCGCTTACTACACCAATGTGTTGCCGGAAATAGATGCTTTGAAGCTTTCGGCTCATACCCCCGCAGAGGAGAGGGCAAGCGGAGCCTGGGCCTATCTCAACGATCTCCATCAGAAAAGGCTCGGGCTTTATTATCTGGGCAGGATCGGCCTGAACACCAAGTTTCACCTGTACCTCGCTAAGAAACCGATAAAGACTGCGGACCTCCGGGGGCTCAACATTCGTATCTCCCCCCTGTACCTGCAAGCGATAAGGGGGCTGGGAGGGAACCCGATAAGCATGCCCCTTTCGGACGTCTATACGGCCCTCGAAAGGAACGTTGTTGACGGCTACTGTATGCCCTCCGTCGGCATTCGCGACCACGGGGTACAGAAACAGACTAAGTATATCGTGGAGCCGGGATTCTATACGGTCCCGAACCCTCTGCTCGTTAACCTAAACACATGGAAGAAGCTGCCTAAAAAGCTCCAGGACGTGCTCACGGACGCAGCCAAGGAGGCTGAGATCAAGGTCACCGCGGCCTTCGACCAGATGGCAAGAGAGGAGCGGCCTTTACTCCTGAAGGAGGGTCTGCAGGTTCTTACACTTCCGCCTTCCGAGGCGGAGAAGTTCCTGAAAATAGCTTACGATGAGGGCTGGAAGGACGTCATCCAGAAAAACCCCGTCACGGGTCCAGAGTTGAAGAGGCTGTTGTCAAATAGCAAATAGCGGAAGGGCTCTCCCATCGGGCGGGAAGAACCGCTATGTGGCGAGCTTCTCACCCGATAGGACCGTCACGCGATAGCGGGACCGGGCCATCCGGTCGATGTGCAGGCGCCGGTTTTAGTGTTACGGCCTGAAGGGGAATATTTGATGAGGTTCGATCCGAAAGAGAGCATGACCCTGGCCCCGTCCGATGCGGAGTTTCAGAGACGCTGGAGGGCCGTGCGCGCGGCCATGGAGGCGGAGAAGATCGATGTGCTTGTCATGCAGAACCGGGACCAGTTTCTCGGCGGGTACGTCCAGTGGTTTACCGATTTCCCCGCCCGAAACTCCTACCCCCAGACGGTGATCTTCCCGCTGCACGCTGAGATGACCAGCATCACTTCCGGAGGCACGCCGCCGAGCGACCCCGGCCCTCCCGCATGGGCCGTCAGGGGTGCAAAGAACAGGCTGAGCATCGGCTACTTTCCGAGTCTCCATTATACGGGCGCCTACGACGCGGAGCTTGCAGTCGGGGCACTCAAGCCATGGAGGAAGGGCGTAATCGGCGTCGTCAACGCCTCCCAGATCAGCGCCGCCTTCTATGATTACTTACGGAAACATCTCCCCGATGCGCGGTTCGTCGAAGCGGCGGACCTCGTGGACAACATCAAGGCGATCAAGAGTGGGGAGGAGATCGGCTTTCTGATGAAAACGGTGGCGCTCCAGGACGCCGTCATCGAGTATGCGCGGACTGTCATCCGGCCGGGAAGAAGGGATTTCGAGATCATCGCAGATGTAATCAGGAAGGCGACGGAATTAGGCAGCGAAGAACAGCTCGTGCTCGGCGCTTCTGCGCCCCTGGGCGTACCGGCCGTCTTGCGGGCGCGCCACTTTCAGAACCGGATGGTGCAGAAGGGAGACCAGTTCAGCCTGCTTGTCGAGGTGAACGGCCCCGGCGGTATGTACGGAGAAATGGGCCGCTGCTTCTTCCTGGGCAACAAAGTTCCCTCGGAGTTGAACGACGCCAACGAGCTCGTCAAGGAAGCACAGCGGCAGACCGCAGAGCGCCTGAAGCCGGGCGCAGACCCGAAAGAGATATGGGATGCGAACAACGAGCTTCTCGTGAGCCGGGGTCGGCTGCCGGAGACAAGGCTCTATGCCCACGGCCAGGGGTATGACCTTGTCGAGCGGCCTGCGATCAGGGACGACGAGCCGATGAAGCTGCGACAGAACATGAATATATCCGTCCATCCCACGGTTGCTTCCGAAAGCCTTTGGGTATGCCTCTGGGACAACTTCCTCGTCGCGGAGACAGGGGTGAGCAAGCGGCTTCACAAGGCCCCCCAGGAGATATTCGCGGTGTAGGCAGGCCAACCCTCAGAGAAGGACGCAATGACGAACATTGCCATTATCGACGAATATGCAGAGGATTACAAAAGGGCTCTGGAAAGTAAGTTTCCCGGCGTCTCCATACGGGCCGCCGCAGATGAGGCGGGACTCGGCAGCTTCGCCGAAGAGATGGATATTCTCCTCGCCTTCAGGGTCTCCGACGATCTGCTCAAGAAGGCGGTGAGACTCCAGTGGATCCAGAGCCTGGCGACGGGCGTCGATTACATCGTCAACAGGCCCTCGCTGAGGAAGGAGACGCTTGTCGCCTCTACCCGGGGCATTCACGGCCCCCAGATGTCGGAGATGGCCTTCCTCCTCATGCTCTCCCTCGCCAGAAAATTCCCGCAAATCGTCCTTAACCAGGCACGCAAGGTTTGGGAGCGATGGCCCTCTGGACTCCTGTGGCGTAAGAAAGTCGCCATTCTGGGCGTAGGCGTCGCCGGCGAGGAGATCGCGAGAAAGGCCAAGGCCTTCGGCATGTCGGTCTACGGCATCGACATTGTCAGGAGAGAGACGGACGCAGTCGATTACTTCTTCGGGCCGGGCGATATATTGAAGGCGGCCGGCGAAGCCGACTTCTTCATCGTAGTCGCGCCGAACACGCCGGAGACAGTCCGGATCGTGAACGAAGAAGTGCTTTCGGCCATGAAGCCGACTGCATTTCTTATCAATATCGCACGAGGGGAGCTGGTCGACGAAGAGGCCCTCATCAAGGCCATCAAGAGCGGGCGCATCGCCGGCGCCGGCCTCGACACCTTCTATCAGGAGCCCCTGCCCCCTGATCATCCTTTCTGGGAGATGCCTAATGTGATCGTCACCCCGCATGTGGGTGGGATGAGCGACATCTATGTGGAGCAGGCGCTCTCGGTTTTTGAAGAAAACCTGAGGCGGTTCCTGAAGGGGGAAAGGACGACTCTCGTCAATCTGGTCTCTCATTAGCGCCGTTGCCCAACCTATATCCACCGATTGCCATTACTACGTCATGAATGCGGCTGTCCCATCAGGACCTTAAGCCTTTCCACCGCCCTCGGCAGGACGGCCCCGATCGGCTCGAAGAACCTCAGGTGCGCGTATCGATCGAACGGCGTTTTGCCTTCGTTGATAATGACCAGCTTTGCCCCTGCGCGCAGCGCCTGGGCCGGCATATCCGCCGCAGGGGTGACGACCAGGCTGGAACCCACCACGAGAAAGAGATCGCTCTTCCCCGAATGCTCGAAGGCAAGCGCCAAGTCCCGCTCCGGCAAAGGTTGACCGAAATCTACCGTACTCGACGTAAGTGCACCCCCGCACCGACAGGTCCGTAAGCCGCTTCCGCGATCATACGTCCTGCCGCACGCGGTGCATCTCAGCCTGGTAATGTTGCCGTGGAGCTCCGCGAGCAATTCCGGCCTGATGCCTGACTTGAGATGAAGGTTGTCCACGTTCTGAGAGATCAAGAACTTGAGCTTGCCTATCTTCTGCAGCTCAACGATGGCGCAATGTCCAGGGTTCGGGTCGACCAGGTGCCACGGCCTGCCCGTGGGCGGAGGAGGAAGCCCCTTGTCGTGCCTCGTCCAGAGACCGTCGGGTCCCCGGAAGTCCGGCAATCCCGATTCCGTGCTGATCCCCGCACCGGTGAACGCCACAAGGTAGCGGGCCTTGAACATGAGCTTGGCCAGTGTTTCTATGCGTTCGTTGAGGTTATCCCTTTCCATGGTAACAACCCATGTTTTGTCTGCAAGACGCCGTACGGGTCTTCATTCTATTATAACTCGCAGGTGCGGCGGTTGAAAAATCTCACGCCGGGGGATGGGGATTGATCGACCACCGCAATCTTCTCATCGCCGGTCTGCCTGGTACGGGGAAGACCACCCCGGTCGTTCCCACGGAATGATCTTTCTCTTGAGCTTCCACCTTAGTTGAAGGCTTATAATTACTTCATGACAAGATTCTTCATCGGTCATATTGCGGATAGATTCAAGTTAAATCCGAGGAATATCAGGTATTATGGAAGGAGGTGGGGAAGGGAACAGATATGCCTTTAGAGTATGTGGTGGTCCCCCTCGCCGCCCTAGGGGCTGCGGTTCTCACCTTCCTCTCGGGGTTCGGCCTCGGGACGCTGCTCATGCCTGTGTTTGCCCTTTTCTTTCCCGTCCCCCTTGCTATTGCCCTCACTGCCATCATCCATTTCCTCAATAACTTCTTTGAAATGGCCTTTTTATACCGCTACGTAAACGTGAAAGTTGCCCTTGCCTTCGGACTTCCTGCTGCAGCGGGGGCCTATGGAGGGGCAAGACTTCTCAGCCTCCTGTCGAGAGTCCATCCTCTCGAAGTTTACAACCTGTTCGGGGTAAGCGCAGAAGTAACTGCAGTGAAGCTCATAGTAGGTCTCCTCATCCTTCTGTTCGCGGCATTCGAGGTTGTGCCGCGTCTCAGGAACCTTTCATTCGGTAGGCGGTATGTCCCCCTGGGTGGGATCGTAAGCGGCTTCTTCGGCGGGTTATCGGGACATCAGGGTGCGCCGAGAGCCGCGTTTCTCATCCGGACGGGCCTTTCAAAAGAATCGTATGTCGCTACCGGCGTGGCAGCGGCTATCCTCATCGACCTGTCCCGCCTCTCGGTGTACGTGCGTCATTTCGTTCTGGCCGGTCCCGGTGGCCATGTGCTGCTTCTTATAGTCGCGTGTGCGGCAGCCCTTGCAGGTACCGCAATCGGCAGCCGCATTATCGGTAAGGTGACCTTCAGCATAGTCCGGATACTGGTGTCGGTGCTCCTTGTGGTTGTGGGGCTGGGTCTCGCCACCGGTCTTCTGTAGAGGTATTTACTTGCCAGTCAATTGATATAAAAGGAGGTAATGATCATGGAGCTAACGATAGGACGGCGGCAATTGGTAAGAGGCGCGGCTCTTTTCCTTACCTTGCTCGCTACCGGCCGGGCTGCCTTTTCCGCCCAGGCCAAGAAGCAAGAGATGGAAGAAGTCAATCCGCCCGAAGACCTGATGCGGGAACACGGCGTGCTCCGAAGGATCCTTCTCATCTACCGGAATTTTATTCAAAAGCTGGATGCCGGGGCAGAGGTCTCATGGGGGAGGGTCGGGGACTCGGCAACCCTCATCCGCACCTTTGTCGAGGACTACCATGAAAAGCTGGAGGAACAGTACGTATTTCCTGCCATGCGCAAAGCCGGCACGCTTGTCGACCTCGTGGACATTCTGCTGCAACAGCACCAGGCGGGCCGGAGGCTTACCGACACGATCACGGAGGTCGCAAAAAAACAGGGAAAGGAACAAATGGACCGGAAACGCCTCTCCACGGCCCTCGGTCAGTTCATCGGGATGTATGAGCCCCATGCAGCCAGAGAGGATACGGTCCTCTTTCCCCAGTTACACGCCGTGTGGCGAGGCAAGGAGTTCGCGAAAATGGGGGACGTGTTCGAGGGAAAGGAAGACCGCCTCTTCGGCGAGGGAGGGTTCGGGAAAATGGTCGACCGGATAGCCGCAATCGAGAAGGAGTTGGGCATCTACGATCTGCGGCAATTCACGCCCGCGGCCTGAATTCTCTGTGTCACTTCGCGTTAGTTACGGCCTTGTATCCGGCATGATCAACAGACAGAACTTTTAAGGATCGCGGGGCGGTTCGGGGCCGCGCAGTTCCGTTTCCATCCCGATAGATGTGCCCTCGCCTTTGAACTCTTGCAGCGGTAAAGTGTACAATAGGGCAATGGACCACCGTAATCTTCTCATAACCGGTCTACCTGGTACGGGGAAAACCACCCTGGTCATGCGCCTTATCGAGAGGCTCGGGAACCTAAAGGCTGCCGGCTTCTACACGGAAGAGATACGGACAGGAGGGACGAGAAAGGGCTTCGAGATAGTGGACGTTCGCGGGGCCCGAACCCCTCTCTCCCACGTCGACATGTCGGGACGACACAAGGTAGGCAAGTACGGCGTCGACGTAGCGGGGTTCGAGCACTACCTGGAGACGGTGCCCTTCCTTTCGCCCCACACGGACCTTGTCGTCATCGACGAGATCGGCAGAATGGAGTGCCTGTCCGGACAATTCACCCGCCTGGTGGTCAGTCTCCTCGACGCGCCCGTCCCGGTCGTTGCCACTATCGCTCTTCACGGTGGAGGCATCATCGACCGTATCAAGAACCGGGCCGATGTGAGACTCTACACGGTCACGAAGGCAAACAGGGACAGCCTCGTCGATGAGATCGAAGCGGCCGTGAGAGAGGCGCTCGATTGAAATTGATTCAATGACGTGCAAATGTGAAAGATGCGCCGGGTATAAGTTGCCTCCCCTAAGATTTAAGTTCGCAATCAATAAATTATTCCATAGCAAAACTTGACATTAATTTAATGACGTGCAAATGTGAAGTGCTTGATAAGATGAATCTTCTCAATAATATACTGCTGGTTTTTGTGGTGATCTCTTCCATGGCCATAGCCATTATTTTCCCCGACTTCGGTTCCCGATTTAAAGTTCTGCCTTTTTATTGCCTGATGATCATTTTTTTTCTCAGTTACCTGTCCATCGATCTTGCGGACGTCTTGAAAGCGCTTAAGGATCACAGCGCACAGCTTCTTGTATTCATGGTGATGAAACTGGCCGTTCTGCCCGTCATCCTTTATTTTGCCTTCTATTTTATCGCGCCGTCTTATGCCCTTTCCGCCCTGCTTTTGACGGGAGTTTCCGCGGGCGTTGTTGCACCTATGATTTCGAACATGGTGAGGGGTAACAGCGCGCTGGTCCTGGTTGCCGTGGTGATTACATCGGCGCTCGCGCCTTTTACGTTGCCGGCGGTTATTAAGCTGGTCGTGGCAAAAGAGGTGGCGATTTCCTTTCCGTCCATGCTGCGGATGTTGGCCACGGTGATTTTTATCCCCATTATCATTGTTGAAATCATCCGATACCTGCTGCCCAGGCTTGTAGCGCCGATTCTAAAAACCTATTTCCCCGTCTCGCTTCTTCTGTTCGCGCTGATCAACCTGGGGGTTTTCTACCGCTACTCGCCTTTTTTTAAAAAAGAACCGTCCGTGATTATTATGGCGACAATTGTGGCCTTTGTCCTGGCGGCTATTTACTGTGTGGTCGGCATATCATTCTTCCGCAAAGGACCGGTCGAGAGTCAATTGGCCGGTGCGGTCATGCTGGGTAATCTCAATAACGTGCTGGTGATTGTTTTTTCATCCGAATTTTTCGGCCCCGTAGAGCCGTTGGTCGCCGCCATGTATGTGATACCTTTTTTCGTCATAGTGATCCCGCTTCGCTATTATTACTATCGAAAAACAAGATTGTTAAGCGTGGTTAAGTGAAAATGAGGTGGCTTGCTGCTGTGCATCGAATTAACTTGCTGTTTTATTTCGCGAGCACCCCCTGCTATAATTGCTTCGACTGCCCCTACCTATTCAACGTCAGCCACTCCGCAGTCAAAAGGCCGCCATCGCTGACCGTGAGGGGTTATGGCCAAAAACGGCCCCAATAATTCGACCACCCTTGAAAAAAAGGACAAGGAGCAGCGGAGGAGAACCAACGAAGAGCTTGAAAAGAGGGTTGCCGAGCGGACGGCTGAGCTTCTGCGGGCGAACGAGCTTCTGCAAAAGGAGATCGAGGAACGAAAGCGGGCAGAAGAGGCTCTGCGAGAGAGCGAGTCGAACTTCCGGGCTCTTGCCGACAACTCTACGGCAGCCATCTTCATCGTACGGGAAGAGAAGTTTGTCTATATAAATAAGAACTTCAGAGAGAACAGCGGTTACACCCTTGAGGACCTTCAAGCGGTGCCGTTCTGGAGCATCATATCCCCGGAGATGCGAGACCAGATAAGAGCTAACGCCGCCGCCCGGCGGCAGGACAGCGCTCCAAAGCACTATGAGCTGAAAATCAGAACCAAATCAGGGGAAGAGAAGATTACCCAGGTCGGGGTCACCGGCATTGAATTCAACAAGAAGCCGGCGATCCTCGGCTTGGTTGTGGACATCACCGAGCGCAAGCGGATGGAGGAAGCCCTGCGCTCCAGTCAGGAGGCGGCCCAAGCCATACTGAACGCCACACAGGAAGCAATGTTCCTTATCGATGCATCCGGTACCATTCTGGCGATCAACACAGCAGCTGCTCGCAGGCTCAGGGCAGGACCGCTTCAAATGATCGGCCGCTGCATATACGACTTCTTGCCTGCCGATGTTGCACGGACACGAAAGGCAGCCGGCGAAGAGGTGATCCGAACGGGAAGACCGATCGCTCTCAAGGACGAACGCATGGGAAGGTATTTCGACAGCGTGGTCTACCCGGTCTGCGACGAAGCGGGACAGGTTACCAGGATGGTGGTTTATTCACATGACGTCACCGAGCGCAAGCAGATGGAGGAACAGCTTCGCAAATCACGCGATGAGCTGGAGCGGCGCGTCAAGGAGAGGACCGCAGAGCTGGAAGAATCCCACGAAAGGTTCCGCTTGCTAGCTGATCTGCTCCCCGAGATGGTGTTCGAGACCGACCTTCAGGGCAACCACACCTACGCCAACCGCCTGGCCCTCGACATATTTGGCCTCACATCCGAGGATCTCAAGCGCGGCTTCAACATACGCGACGCAGTGGCGCCGAAGGACCACCACAGGGTTATGGAGAACGCAAAGAAGATCATCGATGGAGAAGAGCGGTCGGGCGCTGAATACACGGTGAGGCGCAAGGATGGCAGCGAGTTCCCCGCCTTCGTACACGCAACCCGCATTGAGCGCAACGGCCAGGTAGTGGGCCTGCGGGGTATCGTGATCGACCTGACTGAAGCCAGAAGGGCGGAAGCCGAACGGATGCGGCTCGAGGAGCAGTTGCACCAGTCACAGAAGCTGGAGGCATTGGGGACGCTCGCCGGCGGCATTGCCCATGATTTTAATAACGTGCTTGCCATTGTCCTCGGCAACGCCGAGCTCGCCCTGGAGGACCTGAAAGGCAACAGTGGCCCGGAACGAAATATAAACCAGATAATAGATGCATCGAAGCGTGCGAGGCAGTTGATCAAACAGATTCTCGCCTTCAGCCGGAAAACGGAACGGGGGAAGACCCCTCTTGCACTGACCCCCCTCATCAAGGACACCTTCACGCTCCTGCGCGGCACCCTTCCCACCACGATTCGTCTGGAACTCGACCTTCAGAGCAAGTCCGACACGGTTCTCGCCGATCCTTCACAGATGGAGCAGGTGCTTATGAATTTGGCGACAAACGCCGCATATGCGATGAGAGAGAACGGGGGAGTGCTGACGATACGCCTCTCAGAAGTCGTTGTAAAGCAGAGCGACCGGATACCGGGTGGAGATCTGCGTCCGGGGGCGTACCTGAAGCTGGCGGTGGAGGATACAGGCACCGGCATGACCCAAAAAGTACACCGAAGGATATTCGAACCGTTTTTTACTACCAAAAAGCCCGGTCAGGGGACAGGCATGGGTCTTGCGGTGGTGTACGGGATCGTGAAGAACCATGAGGGGACGATCACCGTGGAGAGCAAGCCGGGCAGAGGCTCCGTCTTCACTGTCTTCTTGCCTTATGCACAAGCAGAGGCGGCCGGCCAAAAAGAAGATGCGAGCGAGATCGCGGGAGGCAGCGAGCGGCTGCTTCTCGTGGACGATGAACCGGCCATCACCGAAGCTGCTTCAGCAACGCTTCGGCGCCTCGGGTATCACGTCACTACGGCAGAGAGCGGGAGCGAAGCATGGCACATCTTCACCAAAGACCCTCATGCCTTCGATCTCATCATTACCGACCAGACCATGCCTGATCTTACAGGTGTAGATCTCGCCGAACGGATGTTGGCGGTGAGAAAAGATGCGCCTATCATCCTCCTTACCGGGTACAGCGAAATGGTTTCAGCAGAGCAAGCAAAGAAGGTGGGTATCAGAGATTTCATCATGAAGCCGATAGCAAAACGGGAAATGGCGGAAACGATACGACGAGTGCTCGATACCTAACCGACTTGTTAGCGGCACGCAGATCATAGGCCGAGCGGAAATGAAGGCGCGCCGGCAATGTCCAAGTTCATCGGCATGAAGGAGAGAATATTGGGAAAGGCATATTAGCGCTGCCCGGCCTTGCCGCCATAGACTTCGGGTGGGGAAACCCCACGGACGGAAAGGCGGCCATAAACCTGCTGACGAGCGATGAGGTCTGGGACCGCGTTTCGGGCGGATACCCGAACAGGCTCTTCAAGTGCGAGATAAAGAGGCTGGATTAAGAGGCTTGCCGCCAGTCCGCCGCGTCCCGCGTCCCTTCAGATAGGCACTGCCTCGCGACCCGCGCGGCGGGGATCAAGGCCGGCCCGCAACAACTATGTGTTGATCGCGAGGGGGATGTATGTTAACTTCATCACATGGACGAATTTTACCGTATTTCAAGGCTGCCCCCCTATACGTTCAATATCGTGAGGGACCTTCTCATCGATGCAAGGCACAAGGGGGAGGACATTATCGACCTGGGCATGGGCAACCCCGATATACCGACCCCGAAGCACATAGTGGCCAAGCTGATAGAGTCCGCGTCGAACCCCCGCAACCATCGCTATTCCGTAACGCGGGGCATCCCCAAGCTGCGCAAGGCCATCGCCGACTGGTACCGCCGGAGGTTCAAGGTCTCGATAGATCCGGAGACCGAGGCCATAGTGACCATGGGCGCCAAGGAGGGGATCGGCCACCTCGTGCTGGCTACCGTCAATACCGGGGATGTCGTCCTCGTGCCCGACCCGACTTACCCGATCCATACCTACTCCGTGGTCATCGCAGGGGGAGACCTTAGAACGATCCCCCTTGCACCCATTGACGGCTTCATGGAGAGGTTGTCAGTAGCCGTCAAGACCACATGGCCCCAGCCCAAAATGCTGATCCTCAGTTTTCCCAACAACCCGACGACCGAGGTGGTAACCTTGGACTTCTTCGAGCAGATAGTTGATTTCGCCAGGGAGCACCGCCTTATGGTCACTCATGACCTCGCTTACGCGGACCTCGTTTTCGACGGCTATACCGCCCCGAGCTTCCTCCAGGTAAAGGGGGCAAAGGACGTGGGGGTGGAGTTCTTCACCCTTTCGAAGAGCTACAGCATGCCCGGCTGGAGGGTGGGCTTCGCGGTGGGGAACCGGAGGATGATCGCGGCGCTGACGAGGCTGAAGAGCTATTTCGACTACGGTGTTTTCCAGCCCATACAGATCGCCTCCATCATAGCGCTCAACGAAGAGAGCACGTGCGTGGACGATATCATCGGGGAATACCGCAAAAGAAGGGACGCCCTTTGCATGGGGCTCAAGCGGTGCGGGTGGCACGTGCCCCCGCCGAAAGCGACCATGTTCGTCTGGGCGAAGATCCCCCCTCAATTCGAGTCGATGGGCTCGGTGGAGTTTTCGAAGATGCTCCTGCGAAAGGCCAAGGTCGCAACCTCGCCGGGCATAGGTTTTGGCGAATACGGTGAAGGGTACGTCAGGTTCGCCCTCATCGAGAACGAGCACAGGATCAAACAGGCGGTAAAAGGCATCAAGAGCGCGCTGGCAGCAAAAGAGCCATGATCCGGGTCGGCATCATAGGTCTCGGCACTGTAGGCCGGGGCACATATCGCCTCCTCAGGGAACACCGCGGCCTTATCGCCGACAGAACGGCTCTGGACATAGAGCTGGCGGGTGCGGCGGAAATCGATCCGGCGAGGCGACAGGACCTGGGGGAGAGCGACCCCGCCTTTTTCCGGACCGCCTCGGACCTCATTAACGACCCGTCGATAGACATAATAGTAGAGCTAATAGGAGGCGTAGAAGAAGCCTATCGTCTCATCACGGCCGCCTTCCAAAAAGGCAAGTGGGTCGTCACGGCGAACAAGGCTTTGCTTGCCGAGAGGGGCAACGAGATATTCCAGGCGGCGGCGGAAGCCGGCTGCGATATAGGCTTCGAGGCCTCCGTGTGCGCGGGGCTTCCGGTGATAAGGGCAATCCGCGATGGCCTCGTGGGGAACAGGATCGACTATATACTCGGCATCCTCAACGGGACGAGCAACTATATCCTTACGAGGATGAGCGCTGAAGGGCTGCCTTTCGAACAGGCCCTGACGGAGGCGCAGGCTGCCGGCTTTGCCGAGGCGGACCCTACCCTTGACGTCGAGGGCATAGACGCGGCCCACAAGCTCTGCATACTCGCCCGCCTCGCCTTCGGCTATCCCCTCTCAATGGCCGATATAGGAAGGGGGGGCATCTCGAGGATAGAGCCCATAGACGTGGCCTTCGCCAAAGAGCTGGGGTACAGGATCAAGCTTCTAGCAGTGGCAAGGGAAGAAAACGGGGCCATAGAGGCGAGGGTAGAGCCGGCGATGCTCCCGGCCGGTCACCTCATGAGCAGTGTTGACGACGTCTACAATGCCGTCTACATCATCGGCGACCGGGTCGGCCCCAACCTGTATTACGGCAAGGGCGCAGGGGCGGACCCGACCGGCAGCGGGGTGGTGAGCGACATCGTGGACATGGCCGTAAGAAAGTCCGAAGAGTGCGCCAGGCCGGCTTTGCGGTTCAGGAAGGAAGGAAGAAGGATCAAGAGGAACAGCGAATCAGTGGCGTCCTTCTATATGAGGTTCAAGGCGGAGGACAGACCCGGCGTCCTTTCGAGGATATCGGGGATACTGGCGGACCACCGCATCAGCATAGCGGCGGTGACGCAGAAAGGGCGCGGCGAGAATGAATACGTGCCCATCGTCATGCTCACCCACGAGGCCGAATACGGCCACCTGGCAGAAGCAAAGGCGGAGATCGACAGGCTCCCCTTCATCGGGGCCGAGAGCGTCCACATCCGCATCGAGCGGGGAGTCTTATGAGCGGCGCCCGTCCCTCGAAATACCTGGCCGTCATAGGCGACGGCATGGCCGATTTCGCCATAGAGGAACTGGGAGGAAAAACGCCGCTGATGGCGGCCGAAAAACCGCACATTGACCGGGTAGCCAGGGAGGGGTTTTGCGCCCAGGTGACGACTGTGCCCGAGGGCTTTCCTCCGGGCAGCGACGTTGCCTGTATGTCGCTCTTCGGATACGACCCGGTAAGATTCTACACCGGCCGGGCGCCCATAGAGGCGTACGGCATGGGCATCGCCCTCGACGGCACCGACGTAGCCTTCCGGTGCAACCTGGTCTACCTGGACGTGCGTCCGCCCAGGGTATTGATGGGCGACTACAGCGCCGGGCACATCACTACCGAGGAGGCAAGGACCCTGGTCGGAGACCTCGGCTCGGCCATCGGGAACGAAGAGTTCAGGTTCTTCCCCGGCGTCGGCTACCGCCACCTCATGGTCTGGAAGGACGGGGAGGCGGACATGGCCACGATCCCCCCTCACGACATACTTGAAAAAGAGGTCATCGACTACCTGCCGACCGGCAGCGGGTCGAAAAAGATCATCAGGCTCATGAGCGACTCCCAGATATTTCTCAAAGACCATCCGGTCAACAGGGCCCGCGTGGGCCGGGGGCTTCCGCCTGGGAACAGCATATGGCTGTGGGGACAGGGCAGACGGCCGGCCTTCCCCGGATTTTACGAGACATACGGGGCGAGAGGGGCAGTGGTCGCGGCGGTTGATCTGGTAAAGGGCATCGGGGCGCTGGCGGGCTTCGACGCGCCGCCCATCCCGGGGGCGACCGGCTATCTAGACACAGACTACGGAGCCAAGGCCAGATCGGCCCTCGCCCTTCTCGACCGCTACGATGTCGTGTACATACACGTGGAGGCGCCCGACGAGGCTTCCCACGAGGGAAGCCTCCCGGACAAGATAAAGGCCATAGAGCGCATAGATGAGGAGATCGTAGGCTATATTCTCGAAAGGATAGGAGGGGACGTCAGGCTCCTGGTGGCTACGGACCATGCCACCCCTCTGTCCCTGAGGACCCATTATGCCTGCCCGGTCCCGTTCGCAGTCTTCCAGAAGGGGCAGACTCTCGGTCCTGGCGGCGCCTACGACGAAAAAAACGGCGGCAGGATGTTTTCGGGGGAGCAGATGGTGGCGTTCTTCATGAAAGGATCGGAACTATGAGACAGAAGTTCATCTTCGTCACAGGGGGAGTCGTATCTTCACTCGGTAAGGGCCTCGCTTCCGCTTCCGTGGGCGCCCTTCTCGAGTCTAGGGGCCTCACGGTCACGATCAAGAAGCTCGACCCCTATATAAACGTGGACCCGGGGACAATGAACCCCTTCCAGCACGGGGAGGTCTTCGTCACCGAGGACGGGGCCGAGACTGACCTTGACTTGGGCCATTACGAGCGTTTTACAAATGCGGAGGTCTCCAGAAGGTGCAACTACACCACCGGTCAGGTGTACGATTCCGTAATATCGAAGGAGCGAAGGGGCGAGTACCTCGGTGGCACCGTACAAGTAATACCCCACATCACCGACGAGATAAAGTCGATGATCCTGGACGTCGACGAGAGGATCGACATAGTGATTGTGGAGATAGGCGGCACAGTGGGCGATATCGAGAGCCTCCCCTTCCTGGAGGCCATCCGCCAGCTCAGGAACGACCTGGGAAAGGAGAACACCCTATTCATCCATCTCACCCTTGTGCCCTTCATAAAGACAGCCGGGGAGATGAAGACGAAGCCCACCCAGCACAGCGTAAAGGAACTGCGGGAGATAGGCATCCAGCCGGATATACTCCTGTGCAGGACGGAGGAGTACCTGCCGGCAGCGCTCAAGGACAAAATCGCCCTCTTCTGCAATGTCGAGAAAGACGCGGTCATCACCGCAAAGGACGTCGACACCATCTACGCTGTGCCGCTCATGTTCAACCGGGAAGGCCTCGACGAGAAGATCACCCAACTCCTCAATATCTGGGCCAAGAAGCCCGACTTGAGCGAGTGGCAGAGCATAGTGGACACCATCACTGCGCCCAAGAAGCAGGTCGAGATAGCCATGGTCGGAAAGTACGTGAAACTGACCGATTCTTACAAAAGCCTCAACGAGGCCCTGACCCACGGAGGCATAGCGAACAACTCCAAAGTCGTTATACGCTACGTAGACTCGGAAGAGCTGGAAAAGGACGTAGTCAGAAACCTGGGCGGCGTGGACGGGATACTGGTGCCCGGCGGCTTCGGCTCAAGGGGGATAGAGGGAAAAATCAATGCCATCACTTACGCAAGGGAGAACAGGATACCCTACTTCGGCATCTGTCTCGGCATGCAGCTCGCCGTCATAGAGGCGGCAAGGAACCTGGGCAAGCTCAAGACCGCCCACAGTACCGAGTTTCACGAAGAGACGGATTGTCCGGTCATCTACCTCATGGAGGAGTGGATCGACCGGGAGAAGAATCTCCAGACGCGCGACGCATCCTCAGATAAAGGCGGCACGATGCGGCTCGGCGGCTACCCGTGCAAGCTGAAGGCCGGCAGCAACGCCTTCAAAGCTTACAACCAGGAGCTGATCCACGAGAGGCACCGTCATCGCTACGAGTTCAACATGCGATACAGGCAGCGCCTCGAGGGCTGCGGCTTGGAGGTCACGGGCATTTCGCCGGACGAGACCCTGGTGGAGATTGTCGAGCTGCGGGACCATCCCTGGTTCCTCGGGTGCCAGTTTCACCCGGAGTTCAAGTCGAAGCCCTTCAAGCCCCATCCGCTTTTCCGCGAGTTCGTGAAAGCCTCGCTCAAGTACAAGCAGGATAAGGCAAGATGCCGAAAGAAGTGACTGTAGGCGGACACGCGGTCGGGGAAAGGCCCTTTACCTTCATCGGCGGGCCCTGCGTGATCGAAGGCAGGGACGAGACCCTCGCGTTGGCCTCACGGCTGGCCGCAATAACGGAACGGCTCCGGATCCCCTTCATCTTCAAGGCTTCCTATGACAAGGCAAACAGGACATCAATCGGGGCCTTTCGGGGACTGGGGATCGAAGAGGGCCTGAAGGTCCTGCGGGAAGTCAAGGACCGGTTCGGCGTACCCGTCCTGACGGATGTCCATTCGCCCCATGAGGCAGCCGTTGCCTCCGAAGTGGTCGATGTCCTTCAGGTGCCGGCGCTCCTTTCGAGGCAGACGGACCTGCTCGTCGCGTGCGGGAAAACGGGCAAGACGGTAAACATCAAGAAAGGCCAGTTCCTCCCGCCCGACGACATGATCTATGCGATCAGGAAAGTCGAGTCCACGGGCAATACCAAGATACTGGTCACCGAGCGGGGGACGAGCTTCGGCTACCATAACCTGGTGGCCGACTTCCGGGCGCTGCCCATTATGCGCGCCTTCGGATACCCCGTCATCTTCGACGCTACCCACAGCGTGCAACTGCCCGGCGGGGCAGGCGGGTCTTCGGCCGGCCGGAGGGAGTTCGTCTTCCCCCTTGCGAGGGCAGCCGTAGCGGTCGGCGTAGACGGGGTTTTCATGGAGGTCCATGAGGATCCGGTCAAGGCCCTGTGCGACGGGGAGAACTCGGTCCGCCTCGACGATCTGGGGGGGATTCTCGAGGCACTCAAGAGGATAGAGGAGGCCCTGTGGGAAGGCATATAGGGACGGGCAAGGAAGTGCTGGAGAAGGAGGCGCGGGCAATCCTCCATGTGATGGAACGGCTCGGCGACGACTTCGACCGGGCAGTCGACGCCATCTGCGAGGTCAGGGGAAGGGTCGTGTTCTCGGGGATAGGCAAATCGGGTCTCATAGCCAAGAAAATCGCCTCGACTTTCTCGAGCGTGGGTATACCGTCCATATACCTCCACCCCGCAGACTCACTGCACGGCGACCTCGGGATCATCCAAAAGGACGACATCTTCTTCATCATCTCCAACAGCGGCGAGACGGACGAATTGATCAAGATGCTGCCGTGGGTCAAGAGAATGGGCATGTTGACGGTGGTCGTCACGGGAAACAGGTCTTCCACAATCGCGGGCTACGGGGACATCGTGCTGGATGTAAAGGTCGAAGAGGCCTGCCCCTACAATCTCATCCCCACGTCGAGCACGACGACGACGCTCGCCCTGGGCGACGCCCTTGCGGTAGCTCTCATGAAGGAGAGAAACATTACCGTGGACGATCTTGCCCTCCTTCATCCGGGGGGGAGCATCGGCAGGAGCCTGATCTTGCGCGTCGAGGACTTGATGCACGACGGCAATGCCTTCCCCAGGGTCTACGAGGACATGCCGATGAGGCAGGCGATAATGGAGGTGACGTCCAAAAGGCTCGGCATGACGGGCGTCTTCGACAGAAGGGAAGAGCTCGTGGGCGTCATTACCGACGGAGACCTGAGAAGGGCCCTCGAGAAATACCAGGACATGCTTTCCGTGAGGGCCGGCGACGTGATGGTGAGGGACCCGAAGGGCATAGAAAAAGGCGCGCTGGCTGCCTACGCCCTGAAAAAAATGGAGGAGTTCTCCATAACGTCCCTGTTCGTTTTCGACGGGGCCGAGCGGAAGCACCCCATCGGCGTCCTTCACATACATGACCTTCTGAAGGCCAAAATAGTATGAAAGGAAAGAACAGGGCCAAGAACCTGTTTTTAGCCAAGTATCCGTCTTGATAGGTCCTATAAGACCTATACGACTTATAAGGCTTATAAAGACAGTTTTTTGGTGCACGAGACGACACCGCCCTATGAACCGCAATACCATCGTCTATATAGCCTTCGGGTTCATCATCGGCATCATCCTCCTTTCGGGTTACTTCTTCCTCAAAAAGCCGGAAAGGGCTACGTCCAACGTTCGGGACGAGGGCCAAAAGTTCATCGTGTTCAAGGACGTAAAATACTCAGGCGAGAAGAAAGGCGTGGTAGACTGGGAAATAAAGGCCAAGCTCATGAGGAAGTACATCGACACGCCCACGGTGGAAATGGAAGGCATCCAGGGTATATACAAGCCTAAGCCGGACACCACCGTGACCTTCACGGGCGTGAAGGGAAAAATGGACACGGCCAAAGAGATCGGCAGCGTACAGGGCGTAGAGGTTTTCTACAAGGGCGAGTACGTGATAAAGAGTCCCTCCATGGAGTTCGATTTCAAGAAGTCCCTTGCCTGGACACAGTCGCCGGTCGACCTGCAGGGAAAGAAATTCACCATGAAAGGCATAGGGCTAAACGCGGACACTAAGGAGCAAGTAATCACGGTGGAGAAGGACGTGAGCGGGACGGTACAGGAGGAGAAGGGCAAATACACCTTTACCGCCGAAAAATTCGTCTATCTTCTAAAGGATAACACGTACATATTTGAGGGCAACGTGGTCGTCAAGGGCGAGAAGATGGACATGTTTTGCGACAAGGTCTACGTTTACTCCAGCCAGGACGTGATGGAAAAGATCGATGCGACGGGACAGGTGCGGATCGTATCGAAAGGGACTATTGCCAAAAGTCAGCGGGCAGTATATTATTTTAAGGAAGATAATGTTGTCCTAACGGATCAGCCGAGGATTATCAGGGACAAAGTGGAGATGGTAGGAGATACGATAGTATATAATCTGACGAGCGATAAGTTCTCGGTAAGCGAGCCGAAGATGAAAATTGAGCCCAAGGCCCGGTGACGGTGCCTGAAGGATGACGGTACAGGCAAAGCCGCATTCGGTGCTCAGCGCGTACCACCTTTCGAAGTCGTACGATTCGAGGAAGGTGGTCGACGATGTGGCTATTTACGTGGACACCGGAGAAGTAGTGGGTCTCTTCGGCCCGAACGGAGCGGGTAAGACGACCAGCTTTTACATGATAATCGGGTTCATACGACCCGATTCCGGGGAGATAAAGCTTGACGACGATGACCTCACGAATCTTCCCATGTTCCTCAGAGCCAGAAAGGGGATTACCTACCTGCCTCAGGAGCCGTCCGTTTTCAAGAAAATGAGCGTAAGGGACAATCTCAGGTCCATCATGGAATTTCACGAGGGCGACAAGGTCGTGATGGAGCACAAGATCCAGGAGGTCCTCGAGTCGTTCAGGCTGGTGCACCTCGCGGACAACAGCGCCGACCTCCTTTCCGGGGGCGAGCGGAGGAGGCTGGAGATAGCGAGGGCCATGATGATAGCGCCCAAGTTCATGCTCCTTGACGAGCCTTTCTCGGGCATAGACCCCATATCCATATCGGACCTGAAGAAGATTGTCCTGGGCCTGAAAAAAAGAGGCATAGGCATTCTTATTTCCGACCACAACGTGCGTGATTCTTTGCCGATTTGCGACAGGGCGTATATAATAAGCGACGGCAAGATCCTCATTGAGGGCGATCCCTTCGAGATCGCGAAGAGCAGGCTGGCCCGCGAGGTCTATCTTGGCGAGGAGTTCTACATAAATGCTGGAACTTAGGCAGACCCAGAAGCTTGCGCAGCAGTTGGTGCTGACGCCTCAGCTTCAGCAGGCCATAAGGCTGCTCCAGCTTTCGCAACTCGAGCTTATAGAGGCTATAGAGCAGGAGATCAAAGAAAACCCCGTCCTGGAGGTCCGGGAAGAGGAGGTGGAAGAGAAGGAGACGCAGAAAAAGGAGGAGGTGCTGGAATGGCTCGACAGGTACTCCCCGTCCGAGGACTTCATCTCCCGCGACGATAGGGATTATCCCGACTGGGAGAATATCGTGAAGAAGGTGGCGGGCCTGCGCGACTATCTTCGCTGGCAGGTGGGGCTTTCCGATTTCTCCGGGGACGAGCGGGTAACGGCCGAATGGATCATCGAGAACATCGACGATAACGGTTATCTCTCGTCGGCGCTTGAGGAAATCTCCGGGATGTCCTCTGTCCCCGTGCCCTACCTGGAAGGGGTGCTGAAAAAGGTCCAGAGGCTCGATCCGGCAGGGGTCGGCGCCCGGGATCTCCGGGAATGCCTGCTCATACAATACGGTGAGACCGGCGAGAAGGACGATGTCTTCGAAGACGTCGTCAATAACCATTTCGACCTGTTCAAGAGAATGGACCTCAAGGAGATTGCGAAAAAGACGGGCCATTCGGTACAGGAGATCAGGCGGGTATTCGAGAAGATCAAGAGTTTCGACCCGAAGCCCGGACGGAATTACGAAAGCGACCAGCCGATCTACGTCGTCCCTGATGTACACGTGGTAAAGGGGGAGGACGGCTTCGAGGTATATCTCAACGACGACGACCTTCCCGACCTGAAGATGAATAGATACTACGTCAACCTCTTTGCCAGCGAGAAGGTGAACGGGGACGCGAAAGAATACATCAGGAAGAAGATCAAGCAGGCGGAATGGTTCATGAAGAGCCTTCAGCAAAGGCAGAAGACGCTCTACCTGGTAGCAAAGAGCATCGTCGATTTTCAAAGCGAGTTCTTCGATAAAGGCGTGCGGTGCCTTAAGCCCCTCATATTGAAGGATGTGGCAAACTACGTAGGCGTCCACGAATCGACCGTGAGCCGGATAACGAGCAACAAATACATGGGCACCCCCTGCGGGGTCTTCGAGATGAAGTTCTTCTTCACCACCGGCATAGGAAGCGAAAACGGCGACGCCCAGTCGGCGAACGCCGTGAGGGACTGCATCTCGGAGATCGTCACCGGGGAGGACAGGCATAACCCGCTGAAGGACGAGGAGATCGTGGCCCTGCTCAAGGAAAGGTTCAGCGTAAGGATAGCGCGGAGGACCGTCGCCAAGTACAGGGAGGTCTTACACATCCAGTCTTCCCGGGAACGGCGCAGGCTGGAGTAGGCGGAGGGGAGTTCAAGATCCGGACGCGGGGGGCAGCGCGCCGCCGGAAGGTCCGATAAAGACAACAAATTGACAAGATTTCTGCCATCTGATAGCTTTTCTTGCTGGGGTCGGCCAATCGAGGACCGGTCTTAAATCGTTTTGTGTTGGGGGTAACATGGATATCACTATCAGCTTCAGGCACGTAGCTCCCGATGAAAGCCTGAAAAAATACGTGGAGGAAAAACTCTCCCGGCTGCAAAAGTTCGTGGAAAGCCCGATCGATCTCCACGTTGTCCTCTCCCTTGAACGCAAGTACAGGCAGCGGGTAGACGTGATGTTTACCCTCAACGGAGTGGTGATCAACGCCCATGAAGTAATGGATGACATGCGCGCGGCCGTTGACAGGATCCTGGACAAGCTCGAGACCAGGCTTTCACGGTATCGCGACAAGATGAAGCAGTACCGCGAAAGCAAGCCGAAATACGTGACTGCCGCCAGCGAGGGGAAGAATGCCGGCGTAATAATGCTTCGGACCATCGATGCCAAGCCGATGGACCCCGAAGAGGCGAGAATGCAACTGGCCGCGTCGGGCGACGGGTTTATAATATTCCGTGAGATAGACAGAGGCAACGTATGCGTGATGTACAAGCGGAAAGACGGCAATTTCGGCCTCATAGAAACGACGGGAAGGGCCCTATGAACATGAAGGACGTTCTGAAAGAATCTTGCGTGATCGCCAACCTGAAAGGCGTTACAAAACAGGAGGTTCTTACAGAACTTACGACCTCTCTGAAGACGGCCGGCCTCATACAGAACGTCGGGGAGGCCGTCCAGGTAATTCTGGAGCGGGAGAAGCTCGGCAGCACAGGGATAGGCGACGGCGTGGCCATACCTCATGGGAAGATGAAAGGCCTGACCAACATATTGTGCGCTTTAGGCAGGTCGAAAGACGGCATCGACTTCGACGCCGTGGACGACAAGCCCGTCCATATCGTTTTTCTGCTCCTGGCTCCCGAGGATTCCGCGGGGTTGCACATCCAGATGCTATCCCGGATTTCACGGGTATTGAGAGACCCTTCATTTCGAAAACGGCTGATCGAGGAGGGCAGCGACACGGACCTCTACGCGGATATCGTAGAAGAGGATAAAAAATTCGGTGGATGAAGGGTATAACGGTTCAGCAGATCGCCCAGGATAAAGCGTACGGCCTCGAACTGGAAATCATATCGGGCTTCGAGGGCGCATCCAAGAAGATATACAATCCGAGGATTCAGAAGCTCGGACTCGTAATAGCCGGCTACATGGTCTACCTCCACCCTCACAGGGTTCAGATCCTCGGCTACACCGAGATTTCCTATCTGAGGGACCTCAAGGCCGAAGACAGCGAGAGGATCGTGCGCGACCTCTGCAGCCGGGACGTGGCATGCTTCATAGTCACTCGGAACCTGAAGGTCCCGGAGTTCTTCCTGGCGGAGACCGAGGCAAGGCAGATTCCTTTTCTCCGGACGAGACTCGTCACGTCCGTCTTCATAGAGCGGATGACCCGCTTTCTTGAGGAGATGCTCGCTCCTTCGGGCATAGTCCACGGCGTTCTGATGGAGATCATGGGCGTCGGCGTGCTTATCGTGGGGAGAAGCGGGATAGGCAAGAGCGAAAATGCCCTTGACCTGGTTATGCGAGGCTACTGCCTCGTGACTGATGACATAGTGGAGGTAAAGAAGATAGGAGGTCTCGAGCTTATAGGGGAGGCCCCGGAAATGCTCAGGAACCTCCTCGAAATTCGGGGTGTAGGCATCGTCGATATCCGCCAGCTTTTCGGTGTTGCGGCGGTCCGGCCGAGCAAGAGGATAGATCTTGTGGTCGAACTTCTCGACTGGGACTCGAGCGAAGACTATGAGAGGGTCGGTTTGAAGGAAGACAAGTATCGCCTTCTCGGCGTAGACCTGCCGTTGATGCGCGTCCCCATCAGCCCCGGCAGGAACGTTTCCGCGATCATAGAGCTGGCTTGCAGAAACTATATACTCAAGAAAGAGGGGATAGACACGGCCAGGGACCTGGAACAGAAGGTGCTCACGTCTACCCTAAAAGGGGTTGAGGAATGAAGACCCTTATCCTGAGCGGCATTTCGGGGTCGGGAAAGACGACTTTCCTGAAAGCGCTCGAAGACGCCGGCTATTTCTGCGTCGACAATTTTCCCCTGGTCCTCTTGCGCAGTTTTCTCGACCTCTCTGCCGGGGCCGAATCGAGGCTAGCAAGGTCGGCCTTCGTCGTAGACATACGGGAAAGGGAGTTTTTCGAGGAAGGGAAAGGCGTTTTGGAAAAGATCAAGGAGAAGTACGGGGCCGAGCTCATATTCCTCGAGAGCTCCGATGAGATTCTCTTCAGGCGGTTCAAGGAAACCAGGAGGAGCCACCCCTTCTATGACGTCTCGAACATAAAAGAGGCCCTGGACAAGGAACGGGAGCAGGTGAACTGGATCAAGGAAATATCGGACAAGGTTATCGACACGTCGCTTTTCACTACCAACGGCCTCCGCAACTTCGTCATAAGCACTTTCGGCGGAGGGGACAAGAGAATGAGAATCAACCTCATCTCTTTCGGCTACGGCTACGGTATACCCCTGGAGGCCGATATCGTTCAGGACATTCGCTTTCTCCCGAACCCGTACTTCGTCGACAGTTTGAAGGGCAAGTCCGGCCTCAGCGAGGATGTGGCGGCCTACGTGAAATCGAGCGAGATGTATGACAAGTTCTTTCCCATGCTGCTCGATTTCTTCGTCACCCTCATCCCCCTTTTCGAAAGGGAGGGAAAGAGTTACCTCACCATCTGCATCGGGTGCACCGGAGGACGACACAGGTCGCCGGCGCTCGTGAACGAACTGGAAGGGCACCTGCGAATAATGGGCTATAACGTGACAGTCCTTCACAGGGACATCGACAAGGAGGAGCGATGATAGGGATCGTTGTCGTGGCTCATTTTAACCTGGCCCGCGAGATGGCTGCCGCCACCGAGCTGATAGTAGGAAAGCAGGAACAGTTCCAGTATGTGGACATCTTCCCCGATGAGGACGTCGAGAAGATAAAGAAGAAACTAACCGAGGCCCTGAAAAATGTCGATACGGGTCAAGGAACGGTAATCCTCACCGATATGTTCGGCGGCACCCCTTCAAATATAAGCCTTTCCTTTCTCCAGGAAGGCAAGGTGGAAGTAGTGACGGGAACGAACCTGCCCATGCTTATCAAGCTAGTCACCTTCCGTCAGGGAAAAAGTCTGTCCGAGCTGGCTAGCTTTATCGCAGGTTACGGCAAGAAGAACATCTACCTGGCCACCGACGTGCTCAACATAAAGAAGGCGGAACCGAGTTGATGGAAGGTATTTTTGTGATCAGGAACAGGCTCGGCCTCCATGCGCGGGCCGCAGCCCAGTTCGTCAAGAGGGCCTCGGTGTACAAGGCGGAGGTATGGGTGGAGAAGGACGGGCAGAGGGTAAACGGGAAGAGCATTATGGGCCTCCTCATGCTCGCCTGCCCCTTCGGCGCGAAGTTGACCGTCAAGGTTAACGGTATCGACGAGCAGGAGGCCCTTGCGGACGTGGGCCGGCTCATTGAGGAAGGCTTCGGTGAGACATGAACAACGATAAGACGGCATATGGGGAGTTGCGCGGCACGCCCGTTTCATCGGGCATTGCCATAGGCAAGGTGTACCTCCTTGAACGGGGGAAGGTGCATGTCTCGAAGTACCAGGTGAGACAGGAGCAAGTCGAAAAGGAGATAGCAAAGTTCAGGACGGCGGTCAAGACCGCGGTGGAAGAGCTTTCCGGGATCAAGGAATCCATACCAGATGACGAGGTGCGAAAGCATGCCTTTATCATCGATGCCCATTTACTCATGCTCCAGGACTCCTACTTCTCTGGCGACGTCTTCGATATCATCAGAAAGCAGCGCATCAATGCGGAATGGGCTCTCGAAATAGTCGTTTCGAGGTTCCTCTCCAGCTTCGATAAGGTCGAGGACCCGTACCTGCGTGAGCGGGGGCAGGACCTCAACCACATTTACCAAAGGCTCCTCAGGATAATGGTGAAGGGTAAGGTGTCCGGCGTCGACGCGAAGGGCATTAGGGGGAAAGTCGTAATCGTCGCCCACGACCTGTCCCCGGCCGATACCATCCAGCTTGACCTCCACAAGGTATCGGGGTTCGTAACGGACGTGGGCGGCCGCACGTCCCACACCTCGATCGTGGCGAGGGCGCTCGAAATACCGGCAGTCGTCGGCCTCGCAACCATAACGGCCCTGGCAAAAAACAACGACACCATAGTAATAGACGGGGACCGGGGGATAGTGATGATAAACCCCACGGCCGACGTCCAGAAGGATTACCTGGTCAGGCAGGCCCACCATAATGCGCAGAGGAAGGAGTTCCTCCGCATCGCAAAGCTGAAATCTGAAACGAAAGACGGTTTCAGGATAAGGGTCGGCGCGAACATCGAGCTTCTCGCCGAAATGGACATAGTGGAGCGCTATGGCGCAGAAGGCGTCGGTCTTTACCGCACCGAGTACATCTATCTTTCCCGCAAGACACTGCCCACTGAAATGGACCACTACCACATTTACAAGAAGCTCGCCGAGAACAGGAAGGTGAAGTACACCACGATACGAACGCTCGATTTGGGGGGGGACAAGTTCGCCTCCAAGATAGAAGTGCCGAAGGAGATCAATCCGGCAATGGGCCTGCGGGCCATCCGGCTCTGCATAAAGGAGGTGGACATATTCAAGGCCCAGCTCCGGGGCCTTTTGCGCGCGAGCGCCTATGGCCCGTTGAAGATAATGTTTCCCATGGTATCGGGGATGGACGAGGTGAAGAGGGCTAAAGGCGTGCTCCGCGAATGCATGGAGGAGCTGAGATCGGAGAAAATACCCTTCGACGAAGGGATTAAGATAGGTATCATGATTGAGGTGCCCTCCGCGACGATGATCACGGACCTCCTTGCCCAGGAGGTGGACTTCTTCAGCATCGGCACCAACGACCTGATTCAGTACACCCTGGCAATAGACCGGGTCAACGAGTACGTCTCCTATCTCTATGAACCCCTTCACCCTGCCGTGCTGCGCATGATCAACAGGACCGTCGATGCCGCCCACGCCGGAAAGATAGAGGTGTGTCTGTGCGGGGAAATGGCCGGTGAGCCGCTATACGTGCCGATACTGCTCGGGCTTGACATGGACGAGCTGTCCATGAACGCCTACGCCATCCCGAGGGTCAAGAAGATCGTCAGGGGGTTGGTACACAGCTACTGCAAGGATTTGGTCAAGGAGATTCTTTCCAAAGAGTCGGCGAAGGAAAGCGAGGACTTTCTGAGAAAGGAAATGTTGGGGCTTTTTCCTGAAGATTTCGCATAGGCAGACAATTCACAAGGAGGTAGTTGAATATGAGCATGTCCAGGTTCCTTTTCACGTCAGAGTCGGTTGCCGAGGGGCATCCGGACAAGGTCGCCGACCAGATCTCCGACTCCGTACTGGACGCCATCATCGCCCAGGACAAGAAAGCGAGGGTGGCCTGCGAGACGCTGGTAACGACAGGGCTCGTCCTTGTGGGCGGCGAGATTACTACCAGCTGCTACGTCCACATCCCCGATATCGTGAGGGAGACGATCAAGAACATAGGCTACAACAATTCGTCAATGGGGTTCGACTGGGAGACTTGCGCCGTCATTACCGCCATAGACGAGCAGTCGCCGGATATAGCCATGGGCGTCAACGAGACGGGCGATCACGAACAGGGGGCGGGGGACCAGGGACTGATGTTCGGCTTCGCCTGCAACGAGACTTCCGAGTACATGCCCATGACCATCATGTTTGCCCATCGGCTGGTGAGGAGGCTCGCCGAGGCGAGGAAGGACGGGACGCTGCCGTTCCTCCGGCCCGACGGCAAGAGCCAGGTCACGATCGAATACGTGGACAAGGTGCCGGTACGGGTCGACTCCGTCGTTATTGCCGCCCAGCACAGTCCCAAGGCAACGCCGGGCACGGTGCGGGAAGGGGTTGTCGCAGAGGTCATCAACAGGGTGATACCTTCGGAGTTGATGGACAAGAACACGAAGATTTACGTCAATTCGACAGGAAGGTTCGTAGTCGGAGGACCCAAGGGAGACTGCGGCATGACGGGCCGCAAGATAATCGTCGATACTTACGGAGGGGTGGGCAGCCACGGCGGCGGGGCCTTTTCCGGTAAAGACCCGTCCAAGGTGGACAGGAGCGCTTCCTATATGGCCCGCTACATCGCGAAGAACGCGGTCGCCGCAGGCCTTGCGGACCGGTTGGAGGTGCAGCTCGCATATACCATCGGGGTGGCCCAGCCCGTGTCCGTAAACGTAGATTCGGAAGGAACGGCGAAGATCAGCCCCGACCGGATCGCGCAGATCGTCACGGAGCTCTTCGATCTAAGGCCGAGAAAGATCATAGAGAAGCTCGATCTCTTGAGGCCCATATACGCTAAGACCGCCTGCTGCGGCGCCTTCGGCAGAAACGACCCCGATTTTACATGGGAAAAGCTCGACATGGTGGACGAGATCAGAAAACGAGCCGGCCTGTGAGCCCGGAGGGCGAAATGGAATACGACGTTAGAGACATAAAATCCGCCGATACCGGGCGGGACAAAGTGGAATGGGCTGAGCGCCGGATGCCGGTGCTGCGTAAGATACGGGAGAGGTTCCGAAAGGAGTTGCCCCTGAAAGGCGCGCGCATTTCCTGCTGCCTCCACGTGACCACGGAGACAGCTAATCTGGCGGCCACCCTGAAGGCCGGCGGCGCCGAGGTGCTCATATGCGCCTCGAACCCCTTGAGCACCCAGGACGACGTGGCGGCGAGCATAGTGAAGCACACGGGCGTGCCCGTTTTCGCAATAAAGGGCGAGAACGAGGACCAGTACTACACCCATATCATGAAGGCGCTGGCATTCGCGCCGAACCTTACCATGGACGACGGCGCAGACCTGGTCGGCGCGCTCCACATGATCGCCTTCGAGCGGTACGAGGCCCTCCATCCCAAGGTGAAGGACTGGGTGACAGGCCTCAAAACTGCCCGGAAGAAGGCTTTGATAGAAGGAGTGATAGGCAGTTCGGAAGAGACGACCACAGGTGTCATACGGCTGAAGAGCATGGAAAGAGAGGGGGTGCTCAGGTTCCCGGTCATCGCCGTAAACGACGCATCCACAAAGCACATGTTCGATAACCGGTACGGCACGGGGCAGAGCACAACGGACGGCATACTGCGGGCCACAAACATGCTGGTCGCCGGGTCCAGGTTCGTCGTAGCCGGTTATGGCTGGTGCGGCAAGGGTGTGGCCATGAGGGCCAAAGGGCTCGGCGCCCACGTGATCGTTACCGAGGTCGATCCCTTGCGGGCGCTGGAGGCGCTCATGGACGGCTTCGAAGTCATGGAGATGGCCCAGGCGGCCAGGACGGGAGATATGTTCGTTACGGTGACCGGCGATATTCACGTTCTACGCAAGGAGCATTTCGAGCGCATGAAGGACGGCGCCATGGTCTGCAACTCGGGCCATTTTAATGTCGAGATCGATATAGGTGCCCTGGAGTCGATGAAAACATCGAAGAAAAGACTAAGGCCGTTCCTTGACGAGTACACGCTCGCGGGGGGCAAGAAGATCTATCTTCTGGGGGAGGGCAGGCTCATCAATCTGGCCGCAGCCGAAGGCCACCCTTCCGAGGTAATGGACATGAGCTTCGCTAACCAGTCCCTCGTTGCCGAGTACATGTGGAAGAAGGGCAAGAGCCTGGAGACGAAGGTCCACGGCGTGCCGGCTGAGATAGACAAGGAGGTGGCTCTTTTGAAGCTGGCCACGAGGGGCGTTATTATAGATAAGCTGACCAGGGAACAAAAGAAATACCTGTCGTCTTGGGAAATGGGGACCTAGACTCCCCCGGCCGGGTTCGGGGTACCCGCCGCCTGTATACTTCTCCTTGCGGTATCCCGGGCTTTAGCGATCGGCGTGTCGATAATGTGAGCGGGGCCATCGACCGAAAGGAAAAAAGAGGAGGGGCGCATGAAGCTTCCGGAATATATAACGGCTTATGAGGTGCGAAAGGTGTGCAAGGAGCTCGGGATCAGAGACTGGACGGCCCTTCCGGAACCGGAGGCCGAGCCGGAAGAAGCGGCGCGGATCCTGGCAGAGGTGAACACCGAGAAAATGCCTATCGATCCGGAGCAATTCAGGATCGGCCTCGGCGTCGAACTGGAGCACGGAACGCGCTTCAAGGACGCGAATGTGACCAACAACCACCCTGTCGTGACCGGCATGATCGTCCTGGCCCACATGAAGGAGTCTCTAGACTATTACCTGCTCCTCGATGTAGCGGAAGCCGAAGGGGACCTCACGAAGGCCGTGGCTTCCGGCAACGTGGAGAAAATCAGGAAGTATTACAGGAAACTCTCACAGGCGAGGGCAGCCCTGTCGGATGCGGAAAGCAGGCAGGTATAGCCTGCCGTTCCGGTCCCGGGCCGCTTTGCGCCCATGACGGCACGGCAGCGGCTGCGACGGCGACAAAGAGAAAGGCGGGCAGAGCCTTCTTCCAGCCTTTAAGCATCGATATTATATTCCTCTTTCTTAGGCTCCGGTGAGCCTCACGGCCTAAAGTCGCCTCTCCCGGAGGAGGCAGACATTATCCCGGGCGACAGTATATCCCCTTACGGCAAGGCCTTCAAGGGTTCGTTCCTGCCCTTACCACCTGCGATGGCCGTACGGATGACGATAGTAGCCCCAAGGGCGGTGGTAGCCGTGCCCGTACCAGCCATAACCCGGGGCCACTACGACACCCGGCCCGTATACGGGCGCAGGGCCGTAATAGGCCGGCGGATAGTATGCAGGCGCCGGATAGGCGACCACCGGGGCGGGCACTCCCAGGGAGACCCCAACGGAGACACCCGCCCGGCTTTCCTGTGGCAGCACCAATGCTGCTGCGACGAGAGCTCCCACGATTACCACTAAAGCGAAAGGTTTCATAGCGCACCTCCTTCGGACTTCACCATGTCTTTCTATGGACCGTACTGTCTTGCTGCATAGACGGTGCCGTAATGTCGGCCTCTCCAAGTATTTGAAATAACAGCTCCTTGTCCATCGTTCAACGGGGAGGTCCCGGCGGTTTCGACAGTTATGTCGAAACTCTCCCTTGAATCCGACAATTCTGCGCTTTTATCCGAAAAAGGACGGACGGGTCGCCGGATGGCGGCCCGGCAGGGAAAGCACAAGGCAGCCCGCAATGACGGGAAAGACGGCCATCACCATGAACGCCGACTGCATCCCGTAAATATCGGCCAGCCACCCTATTATCGGCGCCGCTATGCCCCCCACGGAAATGGACAGGCCAAGGGTGACGCCCGATGCGAAGCCTATGCGGTTCGGGAGGAACTTCTGTCCCATCACCACTATTGGGCTGAAGGACAAAAAATGGACAAGTCCCATCGGTACGAGGAGAAGAAAGCTGATCGGCACATCGTGCACGCCAATGAAGAGGGGCAGGAGAACCGTGGCGAAGCAAAAGGCGATGAGGGCCACCCGCCGGTAGCCGTACCTGTCCCCCAGTCTGCCCCCGAGGAGCGTCCCGCAGGCCCCGGAGCCCAGGAATACCGTCATGGCAGTGCCCCCGGTCATCTTGGACTGGTGGAGCACGTCGATAAAATACAGAGGGAGAAAGGTGTTGAACCCGTAGAAGGCAAAGGCCCGGAAGAAGGCGGCCGCCGTGAGGCGGCCAAAGGGCCCCCATGCATCCTCGCCGTCTGCGCCGCGGGACGGGGCTGCAAGTCCGGATGCCGCGGAATGGCCCTTGAAGAGGGCACGATGGAGGGCGGCAAGCACAAGGGCCATAGAGACGGCGGGAACGGCCAGAAGGAGCGTGCCGTCGAGACCGAAAGAAGCCACCACGAAAGTCGTCAGCACGGGCCCGATGGCAAAGCCGAACTGGCCTCCGACGCCAAAGAGGCTCAGGGCCGTCGCTTTCCGGGCGCCGGCGAGCGCGTTGACGAGGCGGGCGCCTTCGGGGTGAAAGGCCGCAATCCCGATGCCGCTGACTGCCACGACGCAGAGCACCAGCCGGTAATTGGGGACCACGCCCGCCAGGGCCAGGCCGGCACCAGCCAGGACCAAGCTCATGGGCATGAGCCACGGTTTCGATATCCTGTCGGCCAGATGGCCGAACAGGGGCTGGACCAGCGAGGACGACATGTTCGTGGCGAAGACTACAGCCGCCGCTGCGGCATAGGTCAGACCGTAAGCGCTTATAAGAAAGGGAAGGAGCGCCGGCACGGCGCCCTGGTTGATGTCGGTGACCATGTGGCCTACGGAAAGGGTAATGATGGAGCGGTATCTCATCGCTTTGAAGTTCTACTTTTCGGGCCTAACAAATCCTGGTTCGCAGCGGCAGGGAGAATGTTTGGTCGGGGCGACTGGATTTGAACCAGCGACCTCTTGCTCCCAAGGCAAGCGCGCTAACCATGCTGCGCCACGCCCCGTGAGCTTAACTTATCACAGGCCCGGCGCCTTTGCAAGGCGCAGGGCGCCTTTGGCACCTATTCCAGAGCGTCCTCCCCTTGCATGACTCAGGAGAACATTTCTCCTTGACCGGCATGATCAATCTCCCTATACTCCTTCATGGGGGTGGGCTTTACGGCCTCCCGACCGATGGGGCTCAGTCCCGATAGAGAGGATTGCCCGATGGTCAAGGCGTCCCGTGAATTTCAAGTTTTTGCAAAGCCGGCTGGCGCCGTCTGCAACCTGGGGTGCAGCTATTGCTACTATCTTGAGAAGGAAAGCCTCTACCCCAAGGGCGTCCCGGTCGGCATGCCCGACGATATCCTCGAGGAGTACATCGCGCAGCACATCGATGCTTCCCCCGCCCCGGTAATCAGGTTCTCATGGCACGGAGGGGAGCCGACCCTCCTGGGGCTGGATTACTTCCGCAAAATTGTGGCGCTCCAGCGCAAACATCAACGGGCCGGCCAGCGCGTCAGCAACGGCATTCAAACGAACGGTACCCTCCTTGACGAAGAGTGGTGCAGTTTTCTCGCAGCGGAAGGCTTTGCTGTGGGAATCAGTCTTGACGGCCCGAAAGAGATGCATGACCGGTACCGTCTGGGCAAGAGGCGCGAGCCGACGCACGAGCGGGCAATGCGCGGGTACGCCTTACTAAGGCGGTATGGAATCCCCTGCGATATACTCTGTGTGGTGCACGACCGGAATGTCCTGCATCCTATCGAGGTATACCGCTTCTTCAAAAGTATAAAGGCCGACTACATCGGATTTCTGCCCCTGGTAGAGCCCCGGCCCGACGGCCGGGGCGCAAGGGGCCGCACGGTGCCTGCCGAAGCCTTCGGCGATTTTCTCTGTGCCGTTTTTGACGAATGGTTGAGCGCGGACATAGGGCGCGTCAAGGTGCAGATATTCGAGGAGGCGATCGGGACCGCCTTCGGACGGGAGCACGCGCTCTGCATCTTTCGGGAGACCTGCGGAGACGTTCCCGTCGTCGAGCGCAACGGGGACTTCTTCTCCTGCGATCACTTTGTAGACGCGGAACACCGCTTGGGGAACGTTATGGAGACCCCCCTCGTCGAGCTCCTCGACGGCCTGTCGCAAAGGGCTTTCGGACAGGCAAAGTCGGGCGGGCTACCCCATTGCTGCAAGGCTTGCGAGGTTCTGACCATGTGCAACGGCGGGTGCCCGAAGGACCGCTTCCTCACTACTCCGGAGGGCGAGGACGGCCTCAACTACCTCTGCCCGGGTTACAAGCGTTTCTTCTCTCACTGCCGTCCCTTCGTGGCGGAGCTGGCAGCCCTATGGCAGGGCCGCCATCTTGAAGAGCGGGAGGCAGCCGGGGCGACTCGATACGGGGCCAAGACGGGGCGCAACGAGCCCTGCCCTTGCGGCAGTGGGCTCAAGTACAAGAAATGCTGCATGGGAAAATGACTGCCGGGGGTACTCGACCCCCGGCCTTGCAGTTAAGTTTTAAGCTTCTCCTTTAGAAAAGCTATCGTTCGGGTCCATGCAAGCTCGGCTGCTTCCTTGTTGTAACGGGCAGGGTTCGTATCGTTGTTGAAGGCGTGCTGAGCACCTTCGTACATATACAGCCTGTAATCGATGGCGGCTTTCTTCAGCGCCGCGACATACGCCGGGATGCCTTTGTTGATCGGCTCGTCAAGGCCGGCGTAATGTAGCAGGAGGGATGCCTTGATCCTGGGGACATCCTCCGGGGCGGGCTGCCTTCCGTAGTAAGGGACCGCCGCAGATAGGTCGGGCGAGTTGACGGCGACCTGGTTGGCCATCGCTCCACCCCAGCAGAAGCCTACGACACCGACCTTCCCTGTGGACATGGGATGGGTCTTCAAGTATTGGACGGCTGCCACGAAATTCTTTGTCGTCGATTGCTGGTCCAGTTGGCCGATGAGAGCTATAGCCTTGTTCTCGTCTTCCGGGGTACCCCCGACAGGCGAGAGGGCATCGGGGGCAAGGGCCAAAAAGCCCTCGACAGCCACGCGCCTGGCTACGTCCGCAATGTGCGCGTTGAGGCCCCTGTTCTCGTGGATAACAAGGACGCCGGGCAGTCTCGCCTCTCCTTTAGGTCTTTCCAGCTTGCCGCGGACTTCGCCCGTTGCGCCCTTATATTTGACGTCCTGCGAGTAAAGACGGGGGTCGTCCTTCGGGATCAGGTCCGCTCGGGCATAATCGGCCTCCAGTGAGGCAAGAAGGGCATTTGCAGCAGCGGCGCCTCCCGCGAGAGCGGACAACTTCTTGAGGAACGCGCGACGGTCCAGCAACCTCCGGCTGTGCTCATGATAGAGGTCAGCGGCTTTTGCGTTCGATTTCTTCTCCATAATTGCCCTCCCTTCTCTCCCGCAGTTAGTTGTGACCGGGCGCTCGCGCGCCGCCGGCACCTCCTACCTCCCCTTGAAGATCTTTTTGAGGCCCTCTCCCATTCCCTTCACACTCGATCCCGCTTCCTTGGCACCCTTTCCACCGATGCCTGTCACCGCTTCGGGTATTGCCTTGAGGGGAAGGCCGAGCTTTTCGGCCATGGCCAAGGAGATCCTGTGCATCACATCCTCTTTGATATCGAACTTCGGATTATTCAGGTCCCCCTCGATGGTGAAATTCATCGTGATTTCATTATTACTGTTTTTCAGAGAGGCGACGACCAAGGACAGGGGGACACCCATGAATTTTCCGCCCATTCCGGCCCCGCTTTGAAATTCAAGCTCTTTCAGGACGGCCTTTCCGGGAGCGTGCAGTTTCTCCGATGCGACCTTCGCGGTCAGGTCAAGGTCGAGAAACCCCTTCGTGATGTTGACGGGACTTTCCTTTTCGAAATAAGGCTTGAGGGCGGTTATATCGAGGTTGCGCAGATTCGCCTTGATGTCCATGTCCTTCGTCTTGATTTTTATCTTCCCGTTGCTCTTCACGGTGCCGGTCCCCCGGTTTCCGGGGATAGCGGCGGCCAATGAGTAATTTGAAAACCTGTCGTCAAAGGGTACGGAGACGCCTTCGATGACCATGTCTATCTTGCGCAGCTTACTGAGTACGGGCCTTACCGGAGTTTTCCCGTCGAGGTAGTCCACGGACCCGTTAACTACCTCGACCTTCTTGAAGATAACGGGAGGCGCGGGCTCCTCCGCCGTCTTTTTCGCGGCAGGCCTTCCGGCGGCTAGTTCGGGCGGCAGGACCGGATTGACGATGTTCCCTTTCTTGTCGACCTCGATAAAGAGATAGGGGTCTTTGACGGTGACGCTGGAGATGGCGTATTGTTTTCGCAAAAGTCCCATAAAATCGGCCCTTACCGAGAGATCGCCGACTTTGATGACCTCTTTTCCCGCGCTATTCTTGAGAACGAGGCCGACGGCCTCGACTTTGCCCCACTTCAGATCGATCCTCTCGATGGAGAAGCTTTTCCCCAGCCTGCTTTCCAGCTCACTCTTGATGATCCGGTTCGCATACCTGATGAGCACCGCGATAGAACAGACCAGCACGACAACAAAAGCGACGGCTACGATTAGAAATACTTTCGGCTTCTTCCCCATTGCCATGGACCCCCCTTCGGAAAATTCGGAATATATTAATTATATTCACTAAATGCCGGTTTTATGTCAAGCACTTGCATTTCTTTTCTTTCGCGGCGGCAAAAGGAGAGGATCTCAATAAGGCAATTGACGGGGTGACGGATTTTTCTTATTCTCTTTGAGCCGGGGCCCAGGCTTTAGGAAGGGTCGCAGCAAGCGGAAGGACCAAGGTCGGGACGGTCGGCCCGGAGAGGGAAGCGAAAAGGCTGGCGAAGAGTCTCTCTGCGTATGGAACGCAAAGGAGGTTGTCATGAACGATCTGGCCGCGTACAACATGGTGAAGGAACAGATGCAGACAGGAGATGTTCTCCTGTGGCGGTCCCATAGTCTTTTGGGTGTGCTCATACGACAGTTCAGCGATGCCCCCGTCAACCACGCCTCGCTCATCATGAGGTTCCAGCCTTACGAGGGAAGCGAACAGAGAAGGTTTATAGCCGAGGCATTGGAGCATGGCGTCGTCCTTAACCTGCTTTCGAAGCGCCTCGGCGAAGAAGACGGCGAGGCCTGGTGGTATCCCCTTAAAGGCGACTGGGCGCAGAAAAGAAACGAGATAGGGGAGAGGGCCCTTAAGTATATGGGAACGCCCTACGATTACGCTGCGATCCTGGAACTGGCCGTGACGGAGGTAAAGGCAGGGACCGAGAAGATGGTTTGCAGCGAGTACTGCTTCGAGTGCCTCGGCATGACGGGGAATATCCCCACTCCCGGCCAGCTTCCATCGCTGGGGATATTCAAAGATCCTGTAAGAGTGCTGGGCCGTGACGGAAGACGTGACGCCTCGGGTGTCCTCCTCCGAGAGCGTCCCTTGCCGGTCTTCACGCAGCCTCCTGTCTGACGTAGACGACTATCCTGTAAAGGACGCTGATGATCAGGGCGCCGAGGGCCCAGACGCCGGCGGTGATGAGCGCCTCGGGGAAGGTCGGGCCGTACTCGTTGATCTCGCCCAGAGGGGAAGGGATGAAGCCGGGAACGATAAGGCCAAGCCCTTTGTCTATCCAGACCCCCACAAAGACGGCCAAGCAGACCAGGGCCAGGAGGCCTTCGTTCCGGCGGACCCGCCCGGCCAAAAGGGCGCACGCCGACCCCCCCATGAGCACCATCGATAACCACATCCACGGCACCAGGGCATGATGGCCCTCGATGCCTATGAAGAGGTACCTGAGGTGCTCGACATCCTCCGGCACGGCGCCGTAGAGGGTAGTAAAGAGCTCGACGAGAAGGAGGAAAATGTTGACCAGGAGGGCATAGGTGGCGATGGTTGCCACCTTCTGGATGGTCTCGGCCCCTGCGTCGAATTTGGTCACCCTCCTCAGGAAAAGAGCCATAAGAATGAGGAGCGAGGGACCGGAGGCGAAGGCGGAGGCGAGGAAGCGCGGCGCCCAGAGGGGCGTGTACCAGAGCGGCCGGGCCACGAGCCCCTGGTAAATGAAGGCGGTCACCGTATGGATGCTCACCGCCCATGGGATAGAGACGAGGATCAGGACGCGCACCCAGGGAAGGGGCTTTTCCCCCTTGGCTTCCGCGTCGAGGGTCGACCAGCCGATAACAAGGTTGAGGAGCAGATACCCGTTGAGCACGATCATATCCCAGAAGAGGAGGGAAGTAGGCGTAGGATGAAGGATCATGTTAAAGGCCCTGTCCGGCCGGCCGAGATCGACTATGACGAAGAGGAGAGACATGATTACCGCCGAGACGGCAAGGAACTCCCCGAGGATCACTATCTTCTTGAACTCCTTCACGTTGTGCAGGTAGTACGGCAGGACCACCGTCACCGCCGAGGCGGCGACGCCGACAAAGAACGTGAAATTCGCTATGTAGAGGCCCCAGGAAACGCTGCGGCTCAGGCCCGTGACGGAAAGGCCCCGATGCCACTGGTAGAGATAGGAGATAAAG
>Ga0187858_10000612_pt1 | contig 44212 bp, 51 predicted proteins | sample June2016WEW_8_15_FD_133015 | JGI IMG/M metagenome (GOLD analysis project Ga0187858, IMG submission 133015) | Peatland microbial communities from SPRUCE experiment site at the Marcell Experimental Forest, Minnesota, USA - June2016WEW_8_150 | ecosystem: Environmental > Terrestrial > Soil >...
AGTATATTGAGATGCAAAATGAAAAGCCGCAAAATGATAACGAAGACTTTCAAGTTGGGGAGCTTTAGGCGGCTTTCAGCCGCTCACCAAAGCTACCGGCTTTCAGCCGGTAGTAATTTACTTATGTCCACATGCTTGGGCTTAACCACTTGCACAGAATAAGAAAATCCATTTGTGTCTTTGCAATTGACTTCACCTGCTGGAAAGTCAAATGGCGTAAAATCAATGGTAATATCAAAACTGTCATTTGCGGACTCTCCAGTGACGTTGAAGGGCTGTTGATTGATCAATGTGGCATATTTATCACACTTGGTAGTCGGAGCCGGTGGCCTAAAGCTAATTAGCAGTTTATAATAATAGGTACCGCCTCCTGTGACAGTGCCCCTGGTACTGCCCTCGGCTATGTTGATCTTTATCCCCCCTTTTCCATCTATATTCATATCCACATCGCTATCAGAGAGGGTACTATGGTCACTGGCTTTGATGATAAGGGTCTTGGAGCATTCCTGAACAGTGAAGGGGCCAATGGTAGATGACCCGGAAAGGGAAAAATAGGACGAGCCATTGGATTGAAACATTATCTGCCCCGGCCCCGCTGTGGTAGCAGTATAAGTGGTGTTTATTAAACCATAAGCATTTTCACCTCCAAAGTCCCACGCTGATCGGGAGAGAGTCCCCCCCGTTGCTGTAGCAGAAAGAACTCCTCCTCTGATACCATTCCAATTAATAGTATTATACGCCGGGCCGCTGAGATTATGGTAAGCATACATATTTGTAGCAAGTAAGGATATCGGTGCTCGGTCGCCAACACATATCGTTTTGGGGGGCAGAGTAAGGGGTTTTAAATCAACATAATAACTAGGGAGCGTGAAGAGTGGCGCGGCGCCGGCTTTCTGTCCCTGGATGGGTGACACGAACAGCCCGGCAATGACCATTGCCGCCAGTAAGAAATTCACCAACACCTTTTTTTTATGCATGGGGATTGACCTCCTTGACTAAGAAGTAAGGAATGAATGGTGGATCTGGCCGTCATTCGCTGGGATCAGGGCAACGACTAGGTCTTTGTTATCCATTTGACGGGTCATTTTCGTCACTGGACCGGCGGTGGCCTGTGCGTTGGAAACCAGAGTGCCTACACCCGTGGGGCTGGTTCCCGTTAACATGGCGCAGCTGAGGAGCAGGGACGCGAACATAATGGCCAGCATACGGCTGGACATGATTCTGGCAATTGGTTTCATGGAGGACCTCTTTATGGATTGCTATAAGGGTGGATGGGCAGGGGAGGCGCCTGGTGCAATGATCGGGTTGGCCACTGATGTCTGGTTATCCGGTACTCCGCTGGCAAGGCCGGTCTGCACCCGCGTGCTTTGGAGGAGTGCGGCGGACAGGGCCGCTCCCATTCAATCCTGGAAACTCGCAGGAAGCAAAATTGCGATATTTGTAATGTAGTGATGGGTTTTTCGAACCAGATCCTTCAGCAACCATTCGCCGCCTCTAGAACGATCCTGATCAACGTCATTTCTTCCCAATAATTAATCGAGTTATTATCGCGCTAAAATGTAAATCCTACAATACCTGTTTGAACGGACGGGCTGGGTAACGGAATATAATATATCTGTCCGACCCGCAGGAGGCACTGGAGGAACTGTTCTTGGGCCGCCGACCGGCCTGGTCAAAGAAAAGTCGCAGAAAATTAATAAACCGGAGATGAACGGAAATGAACGAGATACGGTCTGATAAACGCGATGATCCTTTATTACACGCCAATCCTCGCTGATTATTTTAATGGATCGACGTACATTCGCGGAGACGTGTACCTTGTAGGGGCATAAGTGGAATAAGACCATTTTACTTAAATACGGTTGAAGTAGTTGTAACTTCAGCCGCAGTACGAGGAATTCGCGCTTATGGATTACAATAATATTTATTCCATGTAAGTGAGGTCCATCCCATGAAAAAGACAACCTTTGCATTGTTCTTCGGCACGCGTGGTTTCTTTCCTGCCTCGCTGATCGCCAGCGCACGCGAAGAGATGAAGCGCGAGCTGAACGCGCTGGGGCACGAAGTGTTGATGCTGGATGCCGGAGCCACGCACTACGGCGCAGTCGAAACGCCGCTGGAGGGCGAGGTTTTTGCCGGCTTTCTGCGAGCCAACCGCGGCAGGTTCGGCGGCGTAATCGTCTGCCTGCCCAACTTCGGCGATGAGACCGGCGCTGTGGCGGCTCTCCAGGAAGCCGGAGTGCCCATCCTGGTCCAGGCCTATCCGGATGAAATGGATAAGATGAGCCCGTCCCTGCGGCGCGATGCGTTCTGTGGGAAGCTCTCGATCATGGACGTGTTCCGCCAGTATGGCGTCAGGTTCACGGCCCTCAAACCGCACACGGTCAAGCCGGGCAGCCCGGTTTTCCAGGCCAACATTAACGAGTTCGACCGGATCTGCCGGGTGGCGGGCGGTGTGAAGGGCATGCTGGTCGGCGCGATCGGGGCGCGCACCACGCCATTCAAGACCGTACGGATTGACGAGGTCGCGTTGCAGCGCCACGGAATCACGGTCGAGACCTTTGATATGTCGGATATTTTCCTGCGGATGAAAGCCGTCAAGCCGGAAGAAACCGCTTATATTGAAAAGGCCAGATCTTTGCAGGCGGCCGCCTGTTGGGATGACGTGCCCGGGCCGGCCTTCGATAATCTGACCCGCTTGGGGGTCAGCCTGGACAATCTGGCCAAAGAGGCCCGGCTGGATGCCATGGCGATCCGCTGTTGGACCGAATTGCAGATGCAGATGGGCATTAGCCCGTGTGTGGCAATGGGCCTGCTTAACGAGGCCGGGCTCGCTGCGGCCTGCGAAGTGGACCTGGGTAATGCCGTGGTCATGCATGCTCTGCACCTGGCTTCTGCAGAACCGGTTGGCCTGCTGGATTGGAACAATAACTACGGCGAAGAAGACGAAAAGTGCATCCTGTTCCACTGCGGCCCGCTGCCGCCCTCCCTGATGCAGGCTAAGGGCCGCGTCGAAGACCATGCCATCCTGGCGAACTCGCTCGGCCAGGGGAAGAGTTTCGGCTGCAACGTCGGCCGGATCAAACCGATGGATTTCACCTTCGGCAGCCTGATGACCGATGCAGGCCGGGTAAAAATGTACTTGGGGCGGGGAACCTTCACCGACGACCCGCTCCCGGAGAACTACTTCGGGGTGGCCGGAGTGGCCGAGATCCACAATTTATCGGATGTGCTGATGCATATTGGCAATAATGGGCACCGCCATCACGTCAGCTTTACACCTGGCGATGTACAGGCACCGGTGGAGCATGCCCTGGCGCATTATCTGGATTTCGAAGTGAGCCTGCCGCAGGATCGCGCCTGAGCGTGCCGGTATGAGTCTCCTGGGCATCGACGTTGGCACCAGCGGCTGCAAAGCCGCGCTCTTCTCCGAAGATGGGCGCATGCTGGCATTGGCCTACGAGGAATACGATTTTCAATGCCCTCAACCCGGTTGGGCTGAGTTGGATTCGCAGAAGATCTGGAAGCTAGTTAAACGTACAATGGGGCAGGCAGTTGCGAGGGCGCAGGCTGATCCTGTAAAGGCGGTATGTGTATCGTCGCTAGGAGAAAGCCTTGTTCCGGTCTCTGATCGTCGCGCCATCCTCGGGCCGGCCCTGCTGAATTTCGATGTGCGCGGCGAAGAATATCTGGAGGAATTGCACGGACTGATCCACCCGGAGCAGTTGTACCGGATCAATGGGAATAGCCTCGGCAACCAGTTCAGCCTGACCAAGTTGAAATGGCTGAAACAGCACCAGCCCGACCTTTACCGGCAGACCGGGATTTTCCTGCCCTGGAGCGGTTTAGTGGCTTTCATGTTGGGTGCGCAGCCCAGGGCGGATTACTCCCTGGCGAACCGCACCCTGCTTTTCGACCTGGAGCGCCGGGACTGGTCTGAAGAGTTGCTGGACCTGGCGCAATTGGATCGGGAGAAACTGCCTGCCACGGTTCCATCCGGGGTGGTGATCGGTGCGGTGGCAGGAGCAATTGCGAGGGAGCTGGGGCTACCAGCTGGCATTCCTATTATTAACGGCGGGCATGACCAGTGCTGTAATGGGGTTGGATGCGGTGTGCTGGCTCCAGGACAGGCCATGTACGGCATGGGCACCTACTTATGCCTGATGCCGGTTTTTGATCAGCGGCCCAAGGCCTCCTTAATGATTGAGCGCGGCCTGAACACGGAGCAGCATGCCGCCCCGGGGCAGTATGTCAGTTTTCTCTACAACCAGGGTGGCGCCCTGGTCAAATGGTTCCGCAACACATTTGCATCTGCCGAGCGCCTGCCAGCCCAGTCCCTTGGTCAGGATCTGTATGCGACATTGCTGGCAGAAATGCCTGAGCATCTGAGCCGGGTAATGGTGCTGCCCCATTTCACGGCCACCGGTCCGCCGGACTTTATCACCGATTCGAGTGGCGTAATCGCAGGATTAAAATTGGAGACCGGACGCGGCGAAATCCTGAAAGGCTTGATCGAAGCAATGACGTTTTACATCCGGGCCACCTTCGAGACACTGCCGGGGGCGGGCATCACGGTGAAAGATTTTCGCGCCGTCGGCGGAGGCAGCAAATCGGATGCCTGGATTCAGATCAGCGCTGATATTTTGGGGCGCCCTTTTGTTCGTCCCAGGATAAACGAGGCTGGTGTTCTGGGAGCCGCCATCCTGGCTGGAGTTGGCTGCGGGGTCTTCCCCTCGCTGGAAGCCGGAGTCATGCAGATGGTCAAGTTGGGCCGGACTTTTGAACCCAATCCCCAAAAACAGGCTTTGTACACCGAACGGTTTGCCAAATATCAGTGTTTTTGGCCTTTGCTGGCCGATTATTTGCGCGACCTGGCAGAATAATTCGTTCGTTTGTCTTTTTTTCTTCGTGAACTTTCATGTCCATTGCCTGCACTGCCTGCGCCGGAACCGCAGGTACAGGTGTGCCGCAGGCACATGTGTGTCCGCCTGTCCCGCGTTCTCAAGCAGGATTGTGGTGAAGATTTTTTCTTTAAACCATGATAAAGAAAGGCAGGTTTTGCTATGGCTACTCTATTTAATCGTACTTGGACTCGGGCGGAATTATTGAGCTACGTGGGTGACCTGTCCCAGGTTGCCGGCATCCGGTTGGCCGAATGGACGGATGGGGTCGAACGCGGCCTGCGCGTGGCGGATGTCCGGACCGGCTCGGGGCTGGCCTTCAGCGTACTGCTCGACCGCGGCATGGATATTGGTCCGGCCTTGTACAAAGGAATGCCGATGGCTTGGGTCTCGCCAACGGGCTGGGCACACCCCATGTACTTTGATCCGCAGGGAACCGGCTGGCTGCGCACTTTCGGCGCCGGCCTGCTGACCGGCTGCGGGTTGACCTACCTGGGCGCGGCGAGCGAAGATGAAGGCGAGCCGCTCGGGCTGCATGGCCGCCTGTCGCACCTGCCTGCCAGCCATGTGCAGGTGGAGGAGGCCTGGCAGGGAGACGAATGCTCTTTTTGGGTCGAAGGTGAAATGCGCCAGGCGCGTGTGTTTGGCGAGAACCTGAGTCTGAAACGCCGCATTACGGTGGCGCTGGGCGGCAACCGCATCATGCTGCATGATCTGGTCGAAAACCTGGGCACGACCCCAAGCCCGCTGATGATCCTATATCACATCAACCTGGGTTTCCCATTCCTGGATGAAACCAGCCAGCTTCTAGCCGATCCGCATCCGGTGGAAGCGCGCGATGCTGCCGCCGTGCCGGGGCTGCCGGATTGGATGCGCTTCCAGAAACCCACCGCCGGTTACGCCGAACAGGTCTTCTACCATGACCTGCCGGCCGATAAGAACGGCTGGGCCGGTATTCAGCTGGTCAACCCGGGCCGCAAGCTGGTGCTGCGGGTCCGTTTCCAGAAGGACACCCTGCCGAATCTCGTCCAATGGAAGATGATGGGGCAGGGCACCTTTGTTGTGGGCCTCGAACCGGCCAACTGCCGAGCAGGCGGGCGCAGCCAGGAGCGGGCGCGTGGCACGTTGCAGTCCTTGCAGCCCGGCGAAAAGTGTGAATTCAACGTTGAAATTGAAGTGACGGAATCATCTAAATAAACGGAAGGAAAACAGGTAACTCTATGACCATCGTTTCTATTAAAAATGAATTGTCCAGTGCGCAGCGCGCCCACTATGCCGTGCCGCTCTTCGATGTGTATGAGATGCAGGGCATGGAAGGCCTGATGGAGGCCCTGACGGAAAAGCGCGCTCCCACCATCGTCGGCATTTATTCCCCTTATGCCGCCCTGCCCAATTGCCGGGCTCTGGCAGCCTACGTGCGCTGCCGGGCCGAAGCTACGGATGTGCCGGTCTCGTTGATGCTCGATCACGGCGCCAGCGTGGAATTATGCCTGAAAGTATTGGAATATGGTTTTACCGATGTGATGTATGACGGTTCCAGTTTACCGCTCGATGAGAATATCGCCAACACCCGCCGGGTGGTGCAGGCGGCTCACGCGGTTGGTGCGGCGGTCGAGGCCGAATTGGGTCATGTCGGCTTTGGCGACCAGTATGAGGCCGAGGGCGGCAAAGGGATCGGTTTTACCGAACCGGATAATGTGCAGCATTTTGTCGAGGCCACCGGCGTCGATTTCCTGGCAATTGCGTTTGGCAACGCCCACGGGTTGTATAAAGGCGAGCCCCACCTGGACCTGGAGCTGGTGGCCGAGATCCGCCGCCGGGTGGACCTGCCGCTGGTCATGCACGGCGGGACGGGTCTTTCCGACCAACAGTTCCGCAGCGCGATTGCCGCCGGTATCAGCAAGATCAACTATGCTACAGCCATCGTGAACGCCTCTGCCGAAAATATGTGCCAGGCGGCCGCCAAACCGGAATCTAGCATGTTCGATATTTACGATGGCATCCGCCTGGCGTACTCCGAGTGGTGCAGCCGTCTATTCGATACCTTCGGTACCGCTGGACAGGTGTAGCAGGCTATTTCTTTGACTTAAACTGCAAGAGCCGGGCACCCAATCCCGGCTCTTGCGCATGCAAGGAGAAGAAAAGGTTTAACGAACCAGGCCAAGCGCCTGGGTAACTACGTTCGCAACCGTCAGCCCCAGCTCACGGTAAACTATCTCTGCCGGAGCCGATGCGCCGAAGCGGTTGATACCCATCACGGCCCCTTTTTCCCCCACCCAGCGTTCCCAGCCCATCGTAACGCCCGCTTCCACTGCCAGCCTGGCCCGGATCGTTCCCGGCAGAACGCTGTCGCGGTAAGTCAGGTTTTGCGCGGCGAATAATTCCCACGAGGGGAAGGAGACCAGGCGCACTTTCATGGAACGGGCTGCCAGTTGCTTGCCGGCTGCCACGATCAGGCCCACTTCCGAGCCGGAGGCCATCAAGATCAGGTCGGGGCTGCCTTCGCCCAAGTCGGCCAATACATAGGCGCCCTTTTCCAATCCATTTGCCGGAGCGTAGACAGTCCGGTCCAGCGTCGGGACATTCTGGCGGGTCAATGCCAGCAAGGTCGGGCCGTGCCGCCGTTCGATTGCCAGCTTCCATGCAAATGCGGTTTCGTTGGCATCCGCCGGACGGATCACGGTCAGGTTGGGGATGGCGCGCAGGGTGGCCAGGTGTTCCACCGGCTGGTGGGTTGGGCCGTCCTCGCCCACACCGATGCTGTCATGCGTAAAGACCCAGATGCTGGGATAATGTGAAAGCGCCGAAAGCCGGATGGGCTCGCGCATGTAATCCGCAAAAGCCAGGAAGGTTGATCCAAAGGGGATCAGGCCGCCATGGACCGCCATGCCATTGACGATGGCGCCCATGGCATGTTCGCGCACACCGAAATGGAAATTGCGTCCGCCCGGGTTCTCTGGTTCAAACGCCGCGAACCCGTCCAACCAGGTCTTGGTGGAAGGGGCCAGGTCGGCCGAGCCGCCCAGCAGTTCGGGCACTCTGGCTGCCAGGGCATTCAACACTTTGCCGGAGGCAACTCGCGTGGCCATGCCCTTCTCGTCTGCCGGGAAGGTTGGCAGGGTGGACTGCCAATCCGCCGGAAGCGCCCCCGCCAGGCGCCGTTCCAGTTCGGCATATTTTTTTGGGAAATTGGCCTGGTATGCCTTGAGTTTCACACGCCATTCAGCTTCCTGTTTATGGCCGCGTTCGACTGCGCCGCGCAGATGCGCCAGCACATCCTCTGGGATAAGGAAACGCGGTTCTTTTGGCCAGCCGAGTTTATCCTTGGCGCCATCTAGTTCTTCATTCCCGGGCGGTTCGCCATGCGCCTTGCTGGTATCCTGGCGGGTGGGCAGGCCGTAGCCGATATGGGTGCGGCAGATGATCAGCGAAGGCCGCGGGTCGTTTTTGGCAGACTGGATGGCTGCATCGATGGCTTCCACATCGTTCCCATCCGCCACGCGCAGTACCTGCCAGTCATAGGCGGCAAAGCGGGCGGCGCGGTCCTCGGTAAAGGCGATTTCGGTCGATCCGTCGATCGAGATGTGGTTGTCATCGTACAGGTAGATGAGTTTGCCCAGTTTTAGATGCCCGGCCAGCGAAGCCGCCTCGGAAGTGATGCCTTCCATCAAATCGCCATCCGTAACGATGGCATAGACAAAATGGTTGACCACGGCATGCCCGGGCTCGTTGAACTCGGCGGCCAGGTGAGCTTCGGCGATTGCCATGCCGACACCGTTGGTGAAACCCTGCCCCAGGGGGCCGGTAGTCACTTCCACGCCGGGCGTCAAGCCATATTCGGGGTGTCCGGGGGTCAGGCTGCCCCATTGCCGAAAATGCTTCAGTTCATCCAGGGATAGTTCGTAGCCGGTCAGGTGCAGCAGTGAATAGAGTAGTGCGCAGCCATGGCCGCCAGACAGGATGAAGCGGTCACGCTCCGGCCAGGCCGGGTTGCGCGGGTTATGATGCAGGTGCCGGGTCCAGACGGTGTAGGCAATGGCAGCGCAGCCCATCGGCAGGCCGGGGTGCCCGGAATTGGCCTGCTGAACCATGTCTGCAGACAGGAACCGCAGGGTATTAATGGCGCGTCCTTGAATGTCATCCATGCTCGTATATGTCCATTTCTTATTGGGGTTGCCCGTACTCCTCGAGATAGCGTCGATGGGCCCGGGCGACTTCTTCGGCTGGGATTTCATCCGGCGAGCCCAGTTGCATGGCATAGTACACCGTGCGGGCCACATCCTCGACCATCACGGCCGCCTTGACGGCTGCCTCGGGCGTTTTTCCTACGGTAAAGACGCCATGGTTCTTCATCAGGATGGCCGGGCTGGAGCCGATCGAACGGATGATTTCCTGGCCGATCTCGTCACCACCTATTTTAGCATAAGCGCCGACCGGGATGGGCCCGCCGAATTCATCACAAATGGCGGTCAGTACCGCCGGGATGGGCCGGCCAGCCGCAGCCCAGGCAGTGGCGAAGGTTGAATGGGTATGCACCATACCATTTACATCCGGGCGATGCCGGTAAACATAGACATGTGCAAAAGTATCAGAGGAGGGTCTGTACTTGCCTTCCACCACCTTCCCATCCAGGTCCACCACCACCATCGACTCGGGTGTCAGGTCTTCGTAGCGGAGGCCGCTTGGTTTGATGACCACGAAGCCTGTCTTCGGGTCGCGTCCTGAGACATTTCCCGAAGTCCATGCCACGAGATTATTCCTCGGCAGTTCTAAGTGCAACTGGACAAGTTCTTCTTTAAATTTTTCGAGCATGTCACTTCCTTCCTTGTTCAACTAATATCTTCTAAGCCAGCCCTTCCACGGCGGCTCTTTCGATGATAAGTCCTTTTTTATAGCGCTCCATGAACACTGTAAAGCCATCGACATCCGCTTGATCGGGAGCTATTGTCGTGCCATTTTCCCCTGTAAAAACCTTGTTAGTGAGATATGCCTCCAAAGATTCACTCGTTGTCTTATGGATCATGTAGGATGCAAGGATCGCGATCCCCCATGCGCCGCCCTCGCCTGCGGTCTCCATCACAGTAACGGGGACATTCATCGCCGCTGCCATCATCTTTTGACCCACTTCCTTTGTCTTAAAAAAACCACCGTGACCGAGGACCTGGTCGATCTTCACTTGTTCCTGGTCAAAGAGTATGCTCAATCCGATTTTCAATGCGCCGAGGGCGGAGAATAGGTGCACACGCATGAAGTTGGAAAGCGTGAAGCGGCTTTCGGGTGTACGAACAAACAGAGGACGTCCTTCCTCAAGGTGCGTGATGTGTTCGCCTGAAAAATAATTGTATGCCAGTAGCCCGCCGCAATCCGCATCGCCCGTGAGTGCTTGTTTATACAGAATTTCGAACAGGCTGGATTGACTAACCTCCATACCAAACGCGCGGATAAATTCATGGAACAGTTCGACCCATGCATTGAGATCAGACGTGCAGTTATTGCTATGTACCATTGCCACAGGCTTGCCAGTGGGTGTCGTCACCATGTCGATCTCAGGGTGGGCCTTCGACAGGGGCTTTTCCAAAACGATCATGGCGAAGACGGATGTTCCCGCAGAAACATTGCCCGTTCGCTCTGCCACGCTGTTGGTCGCGACCATACCCGTGCCTGCGTCGCCCTCAGGCGGACATAGCGGGATTCCTGCCGGTAACTTTCCCGTAGGATCTATCAGCCTTGCGCCTTCTTCGGTCAGAACGCCTGCAGCCTCGCCTGCCACTAGGACTTTTGGCAGGATCTCCTGGAGTTTCCACGGCATGTTCTCCGTTTTGAGCCGCTCGTTGAACAACTCGATCAACCGTTTATTGTAGTTGTTGGTCTTGCTATCAATAGGAAACATGCCCGAGGCTTCACCAACGCCCAGCACCTTCTGCCCCGTCAGTTTCCTATGTACATAACCAGCCAACGTGCTCAGATAGCTGATATCCCTGACATGGGCTTCCCTGTTCAAGATTGCCTGGTAGAGGTGTGCAATGCTCCAACGCTGGGGAATGTTGAATTGGAACAGGTCGGTGAGTTCCTTTGCTGCCTGCCCGGTCATGGTGTTTCGCCATGTACGAAACGGGACGAGCAGTTTGGCATCCTTATCGAAGGCCATATAGCCGTGCATCATGGCGCTAAATCCAATGGCGCCTATGGTCGGGAACGGGGTGTTGTACTTCTCGATAACTTCGCTGCTGAGCTTGCGATAGCTTTCCTGCAAGCCTGTCCAAATATCTTCGAGGCTGTATGTCCAAACACCGTTTTCGTATCGGTTTTCCCACTCATGGCTCCCCGATGCAATAGGCGCATGATCATCGCCAATCAGCATTGCCTTGATGCGAGTCGAGCCGAACTCTACGCCAATTGCATACTTCGCCATACTGCTCTCCTTTGTGAAGATCCTTTCCGTCTGGTAGGGGCGGACGTCGTCCGCCCTTATTAGGCGGCTTTTACCATTACTATCAGAATCAGAAGTCTCCACATCGTCCCTGGTGGGAAGACTTCGGACTCACCTTAAATATCAATAACAATCTTCAACCCTTCCCGTTGTTGTGCCAGGGTGAAAGCCTGTTGGGCTTGTTCGAGTGGGAAGCGCTGTGTCACCAGCGAACGCACATCCACCATGCCTCTTTCGACCAATTGGATGGCGCGTGGGTAGGTGAATTTCATGCGGCGAACCATCTTAATAGTCAATCCTTTTCGCCGGGCAACCGAGGCCGTAAAAGAGGTACGGTCGTCCGACGGAATGCCGGCCAGAATGACCTTCCCGCCCGGTTTGACGGCGCTGAAGGCCGTTTCCACAGCTGCGCTTTCACCGGCCACCTCGAAGGCCACATCCACCGTCTGGCCTGGCAACCAATCCTGTGCGCCCAGTCTGTGGGCAGCCTGCATGCGATGAGGCAGCGGTTCGGTGGCAAAAACCCGGTTTGCCCCGGCCAGTTGCGCTATCTGGATTGCCAGCAGCCCGATCGGGCCGCAGCCGAACACACCCACCGTCATGCCCGCCCGCAGGTGCGCCAGATCCACGGCGTGGATGGCCACACCGAGCGGCTCGAGCATTACCCCGTCAGCCTGTGAAAGCGTCTCCGGGAACGGGAACAGGCATTCCTCCGGCCAGGCGATGAATTCCCGCAAAGCGCCGTCTTCAATTCCATGCCCGGCAAATCGCAGGTGCTCGCACAGGTTGGGGTTGCCCTGCAGGCAGTATTCACAGGCGTGGCATGGGATGGCCGGGTCAACCGCCACCCGTTCCCCCTGGCGCGGGCCTGAGGCGATCACGCCAGCGAACTCGTGCCCAAGCACAAGCGGCCGGCTCAATCTGGCATCACCTATTCCGGCCTCACCGAACCAGTGCAGGTCGGAGCCGCAAATACCGGCTGCCTGCACGCGTACCAGCGCCTCGCCCGGGCCGGGCTCTGGCTCTGGTTCATCGTGTAATCGTAAGTCTTTCGGGCCGTGCAGGCGGATGACTTTCATGCGCGTTACAATCCTTTGGAGAGTTGGTAATACAGTTCGTTCCAGCGCAGTTCTTTCTTGAATTCAGTAAGTTGGGTCGCCTGGTCGATTACCAGAAATTCCAACCCGGCCATGCCGGCGAAATCTTCGAGATGGGCGCGTGTGACCGCTTGGCTGAAACTGGTATGATGGGCTCCGCCCGCCATAATCCAGGCACCCGCGGCAACCTTAAGGTTCGGCCGCGGCACCCAGACGGCGCTGGCCACCGGCAGTTTCGAGAGCGGAGCTTTCGGCTGGATCACATCCACTTCATTCACCACCATGCGGAAGCGATTGCCCATATCGAGCAGGGTGGCGTTGATGGCCGGGCCGCTTGGGACGTTGAAGACCAGCCGGGCGGGATCGTGCTTGCCGCCGATCGAAAGCGGGTGGATTTCGAGACTGGGCTTTGCCCCTGCGATGGAAGCGCAAACTTCCAGCATATGTGCGCCCAGCACCTGCGGGTTTTTCTCGTCCAGATCGTAGGTGTAATCTTCCATGAAGGACGTGCCGCCCTGCAAACCGGCTCCCATCACTTTCATGGCGCGCACCAGTGCGGCGGTTTTCCAATCGCCCTCCGCGCCAAAGCCGTAGCCATCCGCCATCAGGCGCTGCACCGCCAGGCCGGGCAATTGCGCCAGCCCATATAGGTCTTCGAAGGTGGTGGTGAAGGCTTTAAAACTTCCCTCTTCCAGGAAAGCCCGCATTCCAATTTCGATGCGGGCCGCTTCCCGCAGGGAGGCCCGCTGGCTGCCTTTGGGGCGCAACGGACTGGCAACCTTGTAGCTGTCGTCGTATTCGGCCAACAGGCGGTCGATTTCGGGATCCGTGACTGCGTTGACGAACTTGACCAGGTCGCCGATGCCATAGCCATTGACCGAATATCCGAGCCGGAGTTGGGCCTCGACCTTGTCGCCCTCGGTTACGGCCACTTCGCGCATGTTGTCGCCGAAGCGCGCCACGCGCGCGCCCTGCCAGTCGTGCCAGGCTGCCGCTGCGCGCATCCAGGTGGACAGCTCGGAAAGAACCTCTGCATCCTGCCAGAAGCCGACGATGATCTTGCGCTCAAGGCGCATACGGCTGCCGATGAAGCCAAACTCCCGGTCGCCATGCGCAGACTGGTTGAGGTTCATGAAATCCATGTCGATCTCTGACCAGGGCAGGTCCCGGTTGAATTGGGTGTGCAGGTGCACGAAAGGTTTGGATAGAATGTGCAATCCGGCGATCCACATTTTGGCCGGGGAAAAGGTATGCATCCAGGTGATCAAACCGAGGCAGTTGGGGGTGTTGTTGGCTTCCCGGCAGAGTGCGGTGATTGCATCGGGGCTTGTCACCACAGGTTTGAAGACCACCTTCACCGGCAATTTGCCCGACCGCGTCATCCATTGTGCCATCTCCCGGGAATGCTCCGCCACTTTCTTAAGCGTTGCTTCGCCGTACAAATCCTGGCTGCCAGTCACAAACCATACTTCAAAATCCTTGAAATCAATCATATTAGCCTCCAAACAGGATAAAACCTAAACAGAATGGCATTTCATCCGCTAATCTGCAAAACTTTTCGCCAATCCTTTTGGAAAGAATATTGTAAATTCGTGCGGGTTAGCTGATACTTATCAATGTTAATCGGCTAGCCCGCCGGCCGGCTGTCGAATAATGGAACTTTCACGCACGATCAGTTCGGGAGAAAGCGAAATGTTTTGCGGTTCCAGTTTTTCATTGTAACCGGAACGGGCATTGTGATGGACCACTTCGATCTGTTTGACCGTTTCCTGCACGGCCCGGCAGCCTAATTCATACAAATTGTGGTTGACGGTCGTCAGGGCCGGCCAAAAATAAGCCGATTCGGCCATATTGTCGAACCCGACGACGGCCAGGTCGCGCGGCACGCGCAAACCCCGGCGATGGGCGATTTGCAGCACGGTCAGTGCCATCTGGTCGTTCCCCACGAACACCGCTTCCATCCCGGGATACGACTCCAGCAATTTTGTAAAAGCTGCTTCTGCGCTGGCGGATGACCAGTTCCCTTCCGTGCAGGCATTATCTGGTGTCGGGAGGCCGGCTTTTTGCAAAGTATCCTGCCAGGCCTGCTTGCGCTGGCGGGCTTCCCACCAATCCAGCGGACCGGAAATATGCCCGACCCGGCGGCAGCCCTGCTCGAGCAAGTGCCGGGTTGCCAGGCTTCCGCCGGCATAGTTGTCAACCGCCACCGTTGATACGCCCGGCCTGGGCTGCATCGTCAAAAAAACCACCGGCACGGATACGTCAATCAGGATTTCGCCCACCCAGCGGCGGTTGTCGCCCACTTCAGGGACTGCCCAGACGATCCCATCCACGTGGCGGGCCAGCAGGTTTTGAAGGAGCGGTTTTATGGCATCCGTGTCAAATTGGAGTATTTCCTCCAGCAGCAGGGCATAACCCAATTCCTCGGCCTTGTTGGCGATGCCATTCAGTGTGCGGGAAGGGCCGTTGAACTTCAAGCCTGCCGTGACAACCCCCAGGGTGTAACTACGCTGCTGGATCAGACTGCGTGCCAGGGCGCTGGGCTGGTAATCCATTTCCACGATGACCTGCTGGATGCGCTGGCGTGTTTCCGGAGAAACATCCGGGCGGTCGTTGATGACCCTGGAGACGGTTTGCGTGGAAACGCCAGCCGCTTTGGCGACTTTTTTTATGGTGGCGCGCTTGTTGGTATTCATCTAGATTGGCTTTTTCAAAGGATGTTATCGTTCCCGATAACGATAACATCGTACCAAGTCCGGATGGATTTGTCAAGAGGTTTTGGTTGTTTTATCAGGTCGCCCTGGCCAGCCGGTTTGATGCAATATAATGGGAGCACTACGAAAAATAACCGGGAAAGGGACACCCAACCTGCATGTATTATTGAGAATCATTTCTATTAAAAGGAGTTATGCATGGATAATAAACTGCGCATAGGCGTGATCGGTGTGGGCCAGATCGGACAGGTCCATCTGGATAATTACCAGGTCATTCCGGAAGTCGAAGTGGTCGCCATCGCGGATGTGAACGAGGCGCATGCCCGCAGCGTGGCTGGACGCTACGGCATCCGCGACAGCTACGCCGACTTCCACGACCTGCTGGCCCGCCCGGAAATCCAGGCGGTGGATGTCTGCCTTCATAACAACCTGCACATGCCTGTCAGCGTAGCAGCCCTGCAGGCCGGTAAACACGTCTATTGCGAAAAGCCCATGGCAGGTTCCTATCATGATGCCGAGATCATGTTCCAGACTGCCCAGGCGCAGGGATTGAAACTTTCCATCCAGCTCAGCACCCTTTTCTCGAAAGAAACCAAAGCCGCCAAATTCCTGATCGATCAGGGTCTGCTCGGCCGGCTGTATCACGCCCGCTCGGTCGGTTTCCGAAGGCGCGGGCGTCCTTATGTGGATGGCTACGGAAGCCCGCCTTTCGTCCAGAAACATAATTCTGGCGGTGGGGCACTGTACGATGTGGGGGTCTATCACATTGCAAGTCTGCTGTACCTGCTGGGCAACCCGCTGGTCCTGCGCGTTTCAGGCAAAATCTACCAGGAAACCGGGATGGATGCGGTGCGCCGGGAAACCAGCGGCTACGATGTGGAGGAGCTCGGGCTGGGCTTCGTTAAACTTGCCGATGGGATCACGCTGGATATTATTGAAGCCTGGGCCATTCACCTGGGCGGGCTGGAAGGCAGCAGCCTGGTGGGGCAGAAGGGCGGCCTGCGCCTGGAACCCTTCGGCTTCTTCCAGAGCCAGGGCGACCTGGACCTGGACACCACCGTCGACCTGGAGTCGTTTGCCCGCCGCACCCATGACTTGCGTACAAAAACCGACCTCGGCGCCAGCCCGCAGCAGCACTGGGCGCTCGCGTTGCAAGGTCGCCTCGAGCTGCTGCCGACCGCCGAACTGGCCCTGAATACCATGCTGATCTCGGAGGCCATCTACCTGTCTGACCAGCTGGAGCGCGAGGTCACGGCCGAAGAAGTCAAGCAGGCTTCGCTAAGCACGGCGGTTGCCTTGTAAAGGTGGGGAGGAATGGTCACCCGCCGCCACTCATGCGGAGATATCAATCAGGATACCGCCACGCCTGGCGGTATCCTGATATTTTTGCGGTCTTATTTCTAGCCAGGAAAGCGCTCGCGCACTTTCGCGGAAATCTGGTGATCGCTGAGTTTGTCAGTGGTTTCAATGGCGAGAATGTGTCCTTTGAGGCCTTCGTGCTCGATCCGTTTTTCCAGCTCGCCTTTGGCTTCCCCCGGCCCAAATATCTGGATGGTATCGGCATCCCGTATATTCGCAATAATCTCATCGTAAAATTTGGTGAGATTATTTCCAAATTTTCTGTCCCGTTGATCTTCCGATGTGACTTCCTTTAAACCTTCCGGAGTTTTGCCGTGCGAACTGCCGGAATAGTGGCTACGTTTTCCGCTGTTTGAAAGGATATGCTTGATCTCTTCGCCACCGTCCGAGAGAATGACGATGGTTGCTTCCCGGTGGTCGATCCACAAACCAATTTGCTTTTTCATATATTTTTCCTTTTCCTTTTTTGGATTAACTGACATTCTTGAAATTGAGTTGAATAACTACCTGGTATAAAAGAAGCAATACCTTCGCCAAAGATCGTAGTTACGATTTAAATCGTTACTATCCCACTGATCGGGTCTCCACTCCCTCGGTTTGGTCGTCAAGCGGTTTTGGGCTTTCGGCTAATGGAGATTCCTGTAGCGACCCGCTGATGCGTGCTTCCAGTTCCTTCCGGCTGGGCTTGCGTTTGCCCAGACTTTTCAGCGTATCCAGCATGGAGGCGGTCAGTACCCGGGTGAGCTTCTTGAGGGTCTCGGAGGACAGCTTTTGCCCTTTTTCGAACCACTGAATGGCGGCATAACCCATCACCACGGTTGTGGATGAGGCTATGGCCGCTGAAAGTAACCATCCCGGAATCCCTTCCAGTTTGGCAAGTTCCTGGAAAACCGTGCGGGCCAGGAACCCCAATCCAAAGGTGGTGACCAGTTCCGTGGCGCGCTGCGGGGTGATGCGGTAGTTATAGATGCGGGCGATGCCGAGCACCATGATCGATTGGGTTATCACCAGTGGAATAAAATCAATCACCGGCAAGGGCGCCAACGCAATGGCAGCCGAGATGGAGGCGGCGCGCACGATCGAGTGCCAGGCGAACTGCCAGCGATACTCAGGCAGCGCCTGACCCAGCGCAGCGACCATCTCAGGCTCGCTAGCCGCGATGGCCAGGAGAACACGGGAGAGGTTCTTGCCGTCCCTGGCCACCACTGGAATGACTTGCTCCGATTTCAAGCCCAGATTGGCAGCTGCCTGAGATACGACGCTGGTGAGGTCTTTCCTGTTCACTAGGTCGATCTTATTCAATACCACGATAAAGGGCTTCTTCAGGGCAGCCAGCTCGCGGAAGAGTTCCTGTTCGGTGCGCTTGACCCCTTGGATGGCATCAAAGACCAGCACCAGGAAATCAGCTTCTTCAGCTGCCTGCAGGGCTAGGGCATGCTCATGCTCACCAAGGCTGCCGACTGCATCCGTGCCGGGGGTATCCACCACGGTAAAAAGGCCGGCATCCGCTTGGCGGGTTTCCCGGGTGGTACCTGGCAGGGGACCAACCTTGGTGTTGTCCTGCTTCTTGCTAACCAACTGGTTATAAAGCGTGGACTTGCCCACGTTTGCGGGCCCCAGGATCGCGACAGCGTGTTTGTGGCCAAAGGTCTGGCGAACTTGTGAAGTGGAGAGCTTGATCAGGCCTTTGATCAAGCCCGCATCGGTGGGGATGGCTGAGATCAAAGAAAGGAAGCGGTTCTGCTCGTCCAATCCAAGGGCGTTCCAAACCATGCGTACAGTAGCCTGCACATCCTGAGGGAAAAGATCAAGGAATTCGTCAATTTGAGACATAGTTGCCTGCTTATTTTGAAATTAACTTGGCAAGGCCAAAAGCCGCGGCCGCAGCCAATCCGCCGATCAACGCAGTCTGCAGCGCGCTGCGAATGGGTCGCCCACCGGTGAAACGGCCTTTGACATACCCAAAGATCAGTAACGCCAAAAGCGTAAAAATGACTGAGAACATGAGGGCTGACCCTGCATTGGAAATCAGCATATAGGGGGTCAGCGGAATCAACCCACCGATAATGTAGGATAAGCCAATGGTAAGAGCGCTCCGGAGTGCGCGATTTGGATCGGGTTTTTCGAGTCCCAACTCAAAGCGCATCATAAAATCAATCCATGCCTCGGGGCGCTTACTCAACGCATTGGCTACGAGTTTGCTCTGCTCTTTTTCGAGCCCATAGGCTAACAGCACCTGTTCCACCTCCTCTTTTTCCTTGGCAGGGATAACTTCCACTTCGCGCCGTTCGGTCTCCCGTTCGCTGGCATAGTGTTCGACATCACTCCTGGCAGCGAGATAGCCACCCAGCCCCATGGCAATTGACCCGGCTGCGATCTCGGCCAGTCCTCCGGTGATGACGATGGCAGTCGAGTGGGCAATCCCGGAAAGTCCAGCTGCGAGTGCGAAGGGCACAGTCAGCCCATCCGACATCCCAATCACAATATCCCTGACAACTTCAGAACCGGTAAAATGTTTTTCGATATGAGGCGTTTGTGGCATCTTATCTCTCCATTACGATCAACTGGCTTTTCGCTGGCAGGATGGTCTCATGATTGTTTTGTTTTGCGGCCGGGCAAATTACCGCTCAAATAGGCGGCTGCCACGAACCCCAGCAAGGTCGGCAGCCAGAACGAGAACAGCCGGTATCCCAGGATAACCACCACGCTGACCGCATTTGGCACCTTGAGGCTATCGTAAATCGCCACCATACCTGCCTCGATCACCCCGACCCCGCCCGGGAGCATGAAGGCCATTTTCCCCAGAATGAACGGCAGGCCGTATCCGGCAATCAAGATTCCGACACTGACACTGTGGCCGGCCGCGATGAAAAGGAAATATACGGTCAGCATGTCAAAGGCGAGGTTTGCGACGGCGCCGAGCATGGGACGCTCCCAATTGCCCTTGCGCAAGGAATGCCAGGTGGCTACGAATTGTTTCACCATCGCAATGGTGGGTTCAGGCGTGAACGGTTTATGGCGCATTGCCGACCAACGCCCCGCCAGCCATACGACCAGCCGGATGGCCGTTTCTGGAAAACGAAGGACCACCACTCCGCCGGCAGCCACCATTAACAATGCCAGCAGGATGATGCCAAATTCGATCAACTGCGTATTGCCCAGGTCGTGCACCACCAGCAGGTAGATAACCCCGACAAGTGTCATCACCACCAGGGCAACATTATCCAACAACGCCGGCAGTGTCCCGGCCATGGCGGCGGTATTCCCGTCGTGATTTTCCTTATGGATCCAGCCATATGTGGCGGCTGCTCCACCCACCCAGCCCCCGGCCACCAGCCCGATGCTGACGGAACCCATGGTGATCAAGGCGCCTTTCCAGATTGGCAACTTTTGGTGTTCGATATCCAGAATGGCGTGCAGCATGTAGCCGGCGCCGAGATAACTTAACACCTGCGAAACGACCGCCAGGGCCACTGCCCACCAGATCATATGTTGGACGACCAACCAGGAATTTTTCAGGGTGGCGATTTGCGGCAGGAGCAGATAAACTGCCAATCCCACTATGATCAGGGTGGGTATATAGCGCCAGGGGCGTATCTGGGGAGATTTCTTTAATGGTTGTTCGATTTCAGCCATAATTTTTGCCCGTCGGCATTATGGAGTCACACGGCTGTCCGGTGCCAGTGTAATGAAATCCAGTTGTTCCTTTCCGCGGTTCACGCGGATGGTCTCGCCTTCATGGAACTCTCCAGCCAGGATCTTGACCGCCAGCGGGTCTTGCAATTCGCGCTGGATGGCCCGTTTGAGCGGGCGGGCACCGTAATCGGCATCGTAGCCTACCTCGGCCAGATAGGTGCGTGCTTCCGGGCTGATGACCAGTTGGTAGCCGCGCGCCGCCAGCAGTGCCGAAACATGCCGGAGCTGGATCTCCACAACCTGGACCAGGTCGGCGCGGCTGAGTGAATGGAAGATGATGATCTCGTCGATGCGGTTCAGGAACTCCGGGCGGAAATGCACCTGCAAGACTTGCGTGATCGCGTCGCGCGTTACATTGGCTGCTTTTCCACCCAGATACAGCTCACTGCCAAGGTTGGAGGTCATGATCACCAGCGTATTGCGGAAATCCACCGTGCGGCCCTGTCCATCTGTCAAGCGGCCATCATCCAGCAATTGCAACAGCACGTTAAATATGTCCGGGTGAGCCTTTTCGATCTCATCGAACAGAACCACGCTGTATGGGCGGCGGCGCACCGATTCGGTCAACTGGCCGCCTTCCTCGTAGCCCACATATCCCGGAGGGGCACCGATCAGGCGGCTGACGGTATGTTTTTCCTGGTATTCGCTCATATCGATGCGGATCATGGCACGTTCATCGTCGAACATGAACTCAGCCAGGGCACGCGCAAGTTCGGTTTTGCCCACACCGGTAGGCCCCAGGAAGATGAAGGAACCCAGTGGCCGGTTCGGGTTTTGCAGGCCTGCCCGGGCCCGGCGCAGGGCGTTCGAGACGGCCTGAAGGGCATCCTCCTGTCCGACCACCCTTTGGCGCAACCGGTCTTCCATGTGCAGGAGCTTCTGGGTTTCGCCTTCCATCAACTTTGAGACCGGGATGTGGGTCCAACGGGAGACGATCTGGGCGATCTCCTCGGCATCCACTTCTTCCTTTAACAATGTGCCTCCCTGGGTTTGCAGTTCTTTCATGCGACGTTCCCCACTGGCCAGTTTCTTTTCCAATTCGGGCAGGGTCCCATAGCGCAGGCGGGCCACTTTCTCCAATTCAGCCTGCCGTTCGGCCCGTTCGATCTCCTGACGGGTTTGTTCGATCTTCTCTTTGGTAGTACGCAGTCCGGCGATGGCCTGTTTTTCGGTCTGCCAGCGCGCCTGGAGCTCGTGCGATTTTTCCTTAAGATCGGCCAGTTCTTTTTCGATGTTCTCAAGCCGTTCCTTGGAAGCCTTGTCGCGCTCTTTTTTCAACGCCTGGCGTTCGATCTCGAGCTGCATGACCTGCCGATCAACCTCGTCCAGCGCCTGCGGCTTGGAATCTATCTCGGTGCGCAACCGGGCAGCCGCCTCGTCGATCAGGTCGATGGCTTTGTCGGGCAGGAAGCGATCGCTGATGTAGCGCTGTGAAAGCGTTGCGGCCGCCAGCACCGCAGCATCGGTGATGCGCACACCGTGGTGGACTTCGTAGCGTTCCTTGAGGCCGCGCAGGATGCTGATCGTATCTTCCACGGACGGCTCTTCCACCACCACCGGTTGGAAACGGCGCTCCAGGGCGGGATCTTTCTCAATATATTTGTGATACTCGTTCAGTGTGGTCGCGCCAATCAGGTGCAGTTCGCCGCGCGCCAGCATGGGTTTCAGCATGTTACTTGCATCCATGGCGCCTCGGCGGCACCGGCGCCAACGACCGTGTGCATTTCATCCAGGAACAGGATGATTTCTCCATCAGAATCGGTTATCTCTTTTAATACGGCTTTTAAGCGCTCTTCGAATTCACCGCGGTACTTGGCGCCTGCCACCAAAGCGCCCATATCCAGCTGGACCAGACGTTTGTGTTTGAGCCCCTCGGGTACGTCGCCGTTAATGATGCGCTGAGCCAGTCCCTCGACGATGGCGGTCTTGCCGACGCCCGGTTCGCCGATTAACGCCGGGTTGTTCTTGGTGCGGCGGGACAGGATCTGTATCGTACGACGGATCTCCTCATCGCGCCCGATGACCGGGTCGAGTTTGCCCTGGCGGGCCATGGCGGTCAGATCCAAACCGTATTTTTCCAGCGACTGGAAGGTGCCTTCAGGGTTCTGGGAGATGACGCGCTGGGATCCGCGCACCTGTTTTAGGGCTGCCAGGATGGCGTCCTTGGTCAGGCCAAACTGGACCAGCCGTTTGCTTTCACTGCTATCAGCCAGACCCAGCAGCATATGTTCGGTGGAGACATACTCGTCCTGCATACCCTTGGCATAGCGTTCGGCGCCAGCCAGCACTTCCCCCATCTGGGGCGACAGGCTGACCTCAAGGTTGGTGCCCTGGATCTTAGGCCTTTTTTCAAGCTCGTTGCTCAGTTCTTCCTGGATGGCTTGCGTTCCACCGGACACCTTGGTGATGATTGCCCGGACGATCCCATCCGGCTGTTGAACAAGCGCCAGCAATAAGTGGATGGGTTCTACGAGCTGGTGCTGGTAATCTTGTGCCAGGTGCTGGGCGGCCAGCAAGGCCTCCTGGGATTTTTGTGTGTACTTATCGAGGTTCATGATCTTGTAACTTTCCTTTTTGCCCTTATTATCAAGACCAACGCCTTTGCAAAGCAAAGTTTGGCAGGGACTCGATCTGAAGCTTGGTGAGTTTCAGGAAAAGGGTATCCTCGCGCTTATCACCCATGGCAGAAACAGGGACAATCACATCCTTCTGGCCCCATAGATGGCCTTCCCGCATCACCAGATGCGTGATGTGTCCGTTCCCCGGGTCGACCACGAATTCGTCCACCTGGCCTACATATCCATCGGTCGCCTCTACGCGGGTACCGCGGCGAACAGACAGTTCCCCCGGCGGGATCTGCTGATGCTCAACGGGCGTTTGGAATGTTCTTTCGAAGGTAACATACGGTAAGTAGTAGTTTGTCCCCATTCCCATTCCCTTTGCTACGCCGGCATTCTGAAAATTCCTTGCGGGCATACTGTCTTCGATGAATGTCGTTTTGATAAATGGCTCCATCTTTTCCAGCTCCGCCTTGCTGCAGCGCAGTCGAATCATATCAGTTTTCGTTTCGGTCACAGAATCAACCGGTACAAGGTACTCTGTGTTGGGAGACGAAATCTCTTTCACAACCAAATGGGTCACCTGGTCGATCACCGGGTTTATCAGTACATACTCGGAGCGACCAAAGACACCGTCGGTACACTCAACGCTAGCATTTAAAGGAATTTCCATCTTACACCTCCAAAACAAATTATCCGGATTGCAACATGCCAATACCCGGCTGGATCAGGTCGGATTGCCAGCCTTGTATCCATCATACAACGAACACCCCCCGGCCGCATCCATCCTCCGGGGAGTTTTATCCTCCGCCAGTTGGGGGATGAACCATCGATGGCTACCCGGCGGATAGTTGGCCAAGTTCGCCTTTGCCTTTCTGTTGGAAATACCCCCCTGGTTTGGTACCTATCCGAAAATAATAGAAGAACCCCACCTGAAATTTCAGTATGGTTCGTTGGTCTTGCAGGAAGTTCTGGTTACGATTCGCCTAGAACTGAACGGCCTGTATCAATTCCTTGCTTTCCTGCAGCCAAGTCATCGGGTTCAAAGACCGCTTTATATACCTAATCATGCCGTTTTGATCCACGATGACGGAAGCGGTGCGTTGAATCCCAATGAAGTTCTTTTCGAGTTGAAAGCGATGATAGACCGCATGGTTGGGATCGGCCAGGATTGGGAACGGCGTTTTAAGCGCCTCTGCATACCTGCGTGTACGATCCAGCGTGTCGCCAAGAATAATCAGGATCTGTGTCCCGGCATTGACAAACTCATTGTTCATGCGCCCCAACTGGGCGACGTGTGCACGGCACTGTAATCAGTTGTACGCACGCACGAAGAATAAAACAACTTTCTTGCCGCGATAATCGGAAAGTGCAATCTCGCCGCCAGTATTTGGCGGGAGTTTGAAATCGGGTGCGGAAGAACCGACTCCCAGTTCAGTGTTTGACATAATACTCCTTCCTTCAACTGACAAAATTGGACTTTTCGGAAATCACTCATGTGGCAACCTCCCGGCTAGTGGATCATCAGGAAAATCAAATAGCCATTTGCAAGTATTGAGAAAATTACCAGGCTGAGGACAGTCCAGATCGCAATCCGGGTGGCTGGCTCCCGCTGGATAGGTTTTCTGATCAACCCCACCATGCCAGCGCTCAGAGGCAGTAAGGACAGCATACCCAGGACGTGAAGATCTAATGGAAACTGTCCCATGGATAATGATGGAAAGATGAAGAAATACCCCGTCGCGGCGAGCAGACAAGTTCCTACCAGGCTGAACCCAAATCCGCGTCCCTTGCGAGCCACCCAGGTCCACTTGTCCCCCAGGCGGTCGACCTCCATATCGGGTATCTCCACGCTGAGGATGCTTGCCAGGCCATACAATATCAAAGGGATTAGAATGAAAACTCCGGCCAGATCCAGTTTCCCTTTCATGACCAGGTAACCCATGCCGGGGATGAGAAAACCCCCTATAAAGGTAAATGCAGGTTCCCCAAGGCCGCGCGAAGAAAGCTGGAAAGGTGGGGCAGAATAAACCCAACCCAGCAGATTGCCGATCAGCACGAATCCAAACATCCAGTAAGGATATTTATAATTCAGCAGAAAAATGAGACCGGTCCCCAGCGAGCAGCCGATCAGCGCGACAGCGATCCAAATGACCGGCTTTTTTAGCTCCGGATGCTCTAACAGTACACCACTTCCGCCACTTAAAGGAGTGCCGCCCCCATGCCTGTCTACTGCCACATCGAAATAGTCGTTACTATAGTGGACAGAAAGCTGGGCCAGCAGGATAACCAGATAACCCAATATCAAGCGAGGCAGGGAAAAATGGGCGCCCAAACGTACTCCCAAAAGAGCGCCTAATACGAAAAGGGCCAGGCCGGAAATCAGGAATTGCGGTCGACCTACTCGTAAAAGTTTTGCCATTGAGTGGGAAATTTTCTCCATCGCCAGAATTAATACGAATGCTGGCTCTTCAGAAGGATGACATCTGGCCGTAACCGGATGAAACCTTCCGATAGGAACTTCGCCGCCGCCTCTTTGAGAGTCTCCCCGGCTTTTGAACGGATATCCGGCTGAATTTCTGCCACAGGAACCGCCCGATGGGCGAATTGCCAAAGCGTCGGGTCCAACAGCAGCTGGTCAAAGAGAATGATATCCAGATCGATGGGACGCGCAGCGTTCTTGTCTGCAGAGCGCCGCCTGCCCATTTTTACCTCCAAAGGAGTGAGAATTTGGAATTTCAGTTCTTTTTGTTTCAGAGAGGTTCTTGCCAATAAGGCGGCGTTGAGGAAATTGAGGCCGGCGGACCCCACCGGAGGGGTTTCCCATACGGATGAGATTCGCAAGATGGTCAACTGATTCTGCAAATGATCGATGGCAAGGGGCAGGTTGCGCTCCGGTTGAATGTTCGATCCCAGCAACAGGCAAACCTGATGCTCCGAAGCAGGCATCACAGATCCTCTTTTGAGCGTTCGATCTCGACTCCCACTGATTTGGCGAACCGCACTGCGCCCGGCTTTTCGACCTGCATACCTACCTTCACCACATCTGCCTCCTCCAGGCATAAGCGCGCCAGATCGGCTGGCAGTCCTTCCACCGGAAACCTGCGGGCAGTTTCGGCGTGCGCGATGACTTTTTTGGCTACAGTGCGGTCGATGATGCAATCTTGGATATCATCACTCATCTCGGCATTACTTTGGTCGGCGAACAGGATGATATTGATCCGAATGTCCTGGGGCTTTTCACGTTCCGAGTCGTTGATCCCGATGATGCCGAGTACCAATAGATCGGTAATGATCACTTGATCCATCCCGATTTCTCCTATACGAGGTGCCTACCCCCATCGACATGAATGATCTCTCCCGTAATATACGCCGGCCCGTCCAGAAGAAAGATCAGAGCCTGCCCCACCTCTTCCAGGTTGGCCCATCTCCGTGCAGGAATCTGCTCCAGATTTACTTTGGTGGGCGCCCCGTTGCTCGGTGGCAGGATGGCTCCCAGTGCCAGCCCGTTAACCGTTATGCGGGGCGCCAGGGCAACGGCCAGTGAATGAGTCAGGGAAGCCAGGGCAGACTTGCTGATCGTATACGGCAGGTTATCAGGCCCGGGGCGCAGGGCGCGCCAGTCTAGCATGTTTACGATGCGACCATGCTCTCCGGGACCCAGAGAGCGGGCAAAAGCTTGGCTGAGCAGGAACGGCGCGGTCAGGTTAACCATCATGGCCTGGTTCCATTGGTCCAGGCTGGTATCCTTCCAGCCGATCGGTTCAAAAACGGAGGCATTGTTCACCAGGCCAAATAAAGGAGTGTACTCCGAGGCCCGGGAAATTAAATCCGCTACTTGGGCGGCATCTGCCAGGTCCGCCTGCAGAATAAATGCCTTCCGGCCTGCCACCTCGATCTCCGACTTCAGGCTTTCCGCTTCTTTCTGGGATTTTCCGTAATGCAGTACGACATCGCCGCCGGCCCGGGCTACTGCCAGGGCCAGCGAGCGGCCGATCCGTAGGGCTGCTCCGGTTATCAGGATGGTTTTTCCGCTGAGGGACATATCTTACCGATCTTTCCTGTTCTATTTCTGCCGGGGGAATGATTATTGGCTTAAACCACAACTGGTAAAGAATTCCTCCCGGAGAGAGGCATCATCGGCATAATACCCGCGCCAGACTGTGGTACGTGTAAGGGGCGCCAACTCCCTCACCCCGCGCATCTGAACACACAGATGATGGGCCTCCAGGTACACGGCAACACCATGTGGATGTAGCATCGCCTGGAGGGTATCCGCCACCTGCTGACCGATCCTTTCCTGGACGGCAAACCGTTTGGCGAACAAGTGTACGAGTCGTGTCAGTTTGGAGATGCCGATGATATTCTCGTGTGCAATATAACCGACATATGCATCGCCGAAGAAGGGGAAGGCATGATGCTCACATAAGGAAAAGAAACGGATTGGACCTTCGATCACCTGACTCAAATGGCAGTCCGGTTCGCCGCGGCATTCTGTATGGAAGGTTTTAAGCAGCTTGGGATCCCCATCGTACCCCTCGGTGGCATCGATCAACGCTTGGATGAAACGGCGCGGAGTATCGGTCGTACTCGGAGTCTTCGTATCCATACCGAGAGCGGCAAGAATTTCCGCCATATAGCCCTCGAACTTGCGCTTCTGTTCCTCGGGAATTTCACGTTTTATCAGATCAACCACTTCCTCGAGATCGTCTTCTCCTTGTTCATGTTCTCCGTGTTCATGATTGGCTTCCATAACGGCCTCCGTAAATTTGTTCTGTTTTCGAAGCCATGATGAAGTCGTTTTGGTGTAAAGCCTTAATTTTGTGGGTCCACCAGGTGACCGTTACTTTTCCCCATTCAGTCAGGAGAGCAGGATGGTGGTCTTCTTCATTGGCTACTTGTGCAACCTGGTTGGTGAAGGCTATCCCTTTACGAAAATCCTCGAACTCATAGACTTTTTCCAGGCGCAGTTCAGCGCCTTTTTCATAAGTCTGCCAGCCAGGCAGTTTTTCTTTTAATTGATTTACCTCATGGTCATTAAGCCGTGATGTGTTCGGTCCTATCGGACTACAATGTAGTTTTGCTAATTCATCCATATTACCTCTTTACGATTATGAAAGTAGATTGGTTTATCGAGATAACGCTGCATTAAGCCAACCAGTTTTTCAAGTCAGTCGTTTTGAACGGACCTGGTTCAGCCATCAAGGCACGGGCTGCCGGCAGGGTGTCCCAAACATTCCATAGGAGCACACCCCTGACCCTGCCATCGGCCAAATAATAGATCACACCTTTTTTGAAAGGTTCTTTCCAATCCGCAAAAGTCTCCAGGCGGGGATCGAGCTCGCCAACCGCCTCGTATCCAAGCTCGAACAGATCTGAGTAAAAATAGGACAGGTGATGGTAGGGTTCGCTGGCACCAGCCATGTTCCGCCCGGCCTGTTTGCCCATCATGTTGGCATTATCTTCGTGTTCGACCCGCAATCGTTTTCCCAGGACAAGCTGGTTGAATTCCGCCACATCCCCCGCCGCGAAGATTTGGGGGTTGTTAGTGCGCAGCATCTCGTCCACAACTATCCCGTTGCCGGTCTTTAAACCTGCAGATTGTGCCAGCTCGATATTCGGCATTATCCCAATCCCGGCGATCACCCTGTCAACCGGGACTTGTTGCTCTTTGTCAGTTATAAGGATATATGAATCTTTGCTCTTCTGCAGATCTTTCACATTCACCCCCGCCAACACCTCCACCCCTTTCTCACGGAAGAAATCGTTTAAATACTGGGAAATCTCACGTGGGTAAACGCGCGCCCCAATGCCTTCTTCGGGGAACAGCATGGTCACTTTTTCCCCGTTCATGGTCAGAGCGGCGGCGATCTCCGAGCCAATAAAACCCCCACCAATCACGCCAAAATGCAGGTTCTGTCCGCACATCTCCCGCAAACGCCGATAATCCTCCAGAGTACGGAAGTAAATGATATTGTCTCCGCCGAAGGGCAGTTTATGGGGCGTTCCGCCGGTTGCCAGGAGCAACCTCTCATAGGTATAACTCTCCTGGCGGTTATCCTGCAATTGCTTCTTTTGCGGGTTGATCGATGTAACCGTTCGTCCGAGAACCAGTTCTACTTTATGTTCTTCCGTCAGGCGCCAAATGCTGTCAAGCGACATTTCCTTCCACAGGCCTTTGGACAGCGGCGGGCGGTCGTAGGGTGGATTGCGGTCATCACTTATTAAAGCGATACTGCCTATTGAATCCAGCTCACGGATGCCCTGTACCGCAGCATCTGCGGTCATACCGGCGCCGATGATCAAATATTTATAATGGATCATATCAATTCTCCTTTGTGCGTTACTTCTTCACTTTTTTTAGGATTTCATCATCCTCTTTAGCTCCCTTTTCGTAAAATTTCTCTTCATCGGGGGCAAGCTGATAGAGGAGTTTTAAGAACTGACCGGCATGGACCCGCTCTTCGTCGGCGACATCCTTCAGCACTGCTTGAGCGAAAGGATGGTCAATCGAGTCAGCCAGTTGCATATACAATTGCGTTGCTTCGTACTCCGACGCCACCAGGAAACGAACGGCACGTACCAATTCTTCGTGACTTAGTTTGTGTTCAGATGCGAAACCAGAAAATGGTGATCCAAAATTAGGCATGAGCGAAATCCTCCTTTGAAAGTTCTATTGAATTAATACAATATTTGAGCCAATACCCTATGGCAGAACAGCCTCGGGGTGATGTTTCAGTTTATCAGTTTGGCATCCAGGGTAATCGGAACACTCGCCAGGGCGGCTGAAACGGGGCAACTTGTTTTGGTCGCCTCGGCGATATCGTGGAATTGCTCTGGGCTGATGCCTGGCACCTTGGCTTCGGTCTCCAGATGAATTAACGTGATGCGGGTCTTGTCTCCAATTTTCCCCAGCGTTACCTGGGCGCGGGTATGGATCGATTGAGGCGTCAGGCCAATTTTCCCTAGATCAGAACTGAGCGCCATCGAATAACAACCGGCATGCGCGGCACCAATTAACTCCTCCGGGTTAGTTCCTTTGCCTTCTTCAAAGCGGGAACCGAACGAATAGGCGCCTTCAAATGCGCCACTTCCCAGGCTCATTTTGCCTTTGCCGTCTTTCAAGCTTCCTTCCCAGGTTGCTTCTGCGGTACGTATTGTCATGGAATAATTCTCCTTATATTCATGATTCGATTGTCTGTCAATTGAGCTGTTAAAGGAATTACTGTCACGCATCTCAATAATGAATTGCGCATTGGGAATTCCCGTGATTGATGGAAAGATATGGGGTGTTGGGCGGGTTTCGAAGCAATCCCGAAGAGCGCGATGCCCCCCAACACCCACTATTAAACCCTTCACCCCGGCGATTCCCAAATACCCATAAATTATCCGAATTTCAAAACTCAGACACCCGAATGGTACAGGCTGGAAAAACTGCTGTCAATTTATAATACGCCAAACACTACTTGGCCGCATCCATCGGTAGGGGAGTATTTATCTCCCCCAGTTGGGGGATGGACCGCTGGTTGTCGTCACGCCGTTCCAAACTATTTAACCGGCCTTGCAGCTTTTGCGACAGGTTGGTGCACGAAGAAGCGCGGTTTGCCCCAGCGATATAGCTGGATGATGGTCACCAGCGTCAGGCTGCCCAACAAGTAGGCTCCCAGCACATCACTGGCCCAGTGTTCTCCTTCGTAAATGCGCGAGATACCGACCAGCAGCACTAGCAAGCCGAAGAACGCCAATAAAAGGGTGCGTTTCAGGGATGGTTTCAATAGAGTAAAAACCAGGAATGCGATAAAACCTAAGAAACCGGTATAGAACATGACGTGCCCGCTCGGGAAACTGGGATCGGTGAGCGTGGCGAGTACATGCACCAGAGCTGCGGCAGGACGCGGCCGCTGGATAAGATCCTTTACCAGCAAATTGAGCCCGGTCGAAAACAGGGCAGCAATTAACGCCACCAGAGCTTCCCATTGCAGGCCAAAGCCAAGGATCAACAAAATGATCAATCCGCTTATGATGGCGGACTGCGGTAAAAACCCCGGCCAACTGATGGCGATCAGCAACCATCCAATAACCGGATTATTGATCGACTGGAGGCCTCTCGTTATCTGAAGGTCAAGGGGAAAAGAAAGGGTCGTTTTGACCAGAAAGGTCAACACAGCAAAGGCGGCCGTTATGATCAGAAGTACTACCAGGAAGAGGATTGCCCGGTAGCGCCGGACAGGCGCGGTCGCAATGACGGCACGCGCGGCCGCTTGCGGTTTATTTGATCCCATTCAACACATACCCGTTGACTAGCGCTCCCAGCAGACCCCAGGCGCTGCCGAGGATCGCCCCGGCCAGCACGTCCCGTGGGTAGTGCGCACCGACATACATGCGTGTGATGCCCACCAACAGGGCCATGGCATACAGCAAAAACACCACCCAGCCGCCGGGGTGGAAATACGGGGCCAGGAGTGTCGCTGTGAAGAAAGCCTGACTGGTATGCCCGCTCGGAAAAGATCGCCCGATCGCCCGCAGCCCAACAATGCGCGCCTGGGTAACCCGGAAACTGGGTCTTGACCTTCGCACCAGCGCTTTCACCAACTCAACCACCATCCATAATGTTAACGACCCTAAAATGAATTCATACGCCACCAGGCGGTCGCCAGTGAAGTACAAAATCAAGCCAATCGCCAGGGCAGCCATGGCGCTGCCAATCTGGGTAAAACCCAACATTATCCAATCCAACCAGGCCGGGCGGGCTCCCCGCAGGTTAAAGACCAGGAAGGCCCAAACGTCCAGGCGCTGGCCAACAGACCACACCAGTGAGACCGCCAGCAAGCTGAAAACCAGCAGCATCCCCGACAGGAGGCCCCGCGCCGCCAGGGCCTGCCAGATGATCGCCCGCATCTGGGCAGGCATCCATACCAGGAATAAGACCAGACTGACAATAAGGAACACCAACCAGGCAACCGGGCGATACTTCCTTATTGCGAGAATCAGGCGTCCCGGGTTGCCGGGGACAACATCATTCAGCCGCATACCGCTCACTTTTGCAATTGCAAAGGCGGATGGAAATCCCAGGGCTAATGAGCATCGCGACGACCGCTTACCAAATCCAAACCTTGCAAACCCAGTCCCAGTTGGATAATCAATAGCCAAACGAGTATAAAGCTCATAATCCAGGTGATACCCAGTATCCAGGTTGGAGCTTCGCGTTGCGCGGTTTCCACATTCGCCTTGAGCTGTGTGGTAGCTGTTTTATATTGGTTGATAACCGTCTGAGCATTGGTGAGTGTGCTGCTGATCCCTTGCGTAGTATCAGAGATTTTGGTTAGCTCGGTCTCCATAACATTCAAGTTAGTCTTACCATCAGTTAAACTGGTGTTGATGGCAGTCAACGATGGTATCAGGGTATTCAAGCTGGTTGAAACCTGGGCCAGGGCAGTGTGCAAAGGAACATCTGGCTTATAAGCGGCCACCGATAAAAAGGGAATATTGGTCAGAGCTGCCAGTGCGTTGTCGATGAATAGTGCGCTGCTCTGAGCGGAATTCAATGAAGTTTGAGTAGCACTGACGGCAGCCGGGAGATCTTTGTTGGTCAGGCTGATCAGGGAATCAAGCATCGGGTTTGTGTCATGGATAATGAGAGCAAGCGCATTGCCGGTTGCCTGCACGGAAGCAACATCAGCCGTGGATGCCTGCACCACCTGCCCGACGATGGTGAGAACGTCCTGCGTTGTGCCGAGAGCTTGATCACTCAATGCCAGGTTATTAATCACTATTTTTGTCACCACTGGCTGGTAGCGCCATATTTCAATCAGGCCAACGAGACCGAAAATCATTCCGGCCATCGCAGCAATAATCAATAGAATGCCGACCATTCTTCTTATAATCATATGACTTTCCCTTTCACCTCGCCGCAATAGGCGAGGATGTCCAATATTTACTTTTCAATGATCTCGCCAGCCTTTGGCAGCAGCTCTGGCGCCGGTTGGCCTGCCATCACCGCCAGGGCATGCCGCCGCACTTCGATACGCACCAGGCCTTCTCCTAATGGGTCCCCGTCTGCCATGACCGGCATGGCCGGGTGGGTGTCAATCTCCACCCTGCGCACGTGGAAGTGCTGGATGCGTGCATCCTCCGGGTAGCCTTCGCCCACTCCCTGAAGAACATAACCCAGCAGTTCCAGCTTGTTCAGGTCGGCAAAGAACAGCACATCCAGCAAGCCATCCCCAAACGAAGCCAGACTGCCAAGCTGATAATGGAACCCGATGAAGGGCATATTGGAAACCACCACCACATGACCCAGGTCATGGATTTCCCGCTTGTTATCCAGTAACAAATGGATCTCGGCCGGTGGGGTTCCGGCCAGGGTTGCCAGAAAATTACCGATCTGTGCCAAGTTGCCATGCTGGATATCATCGGCCGACGGGAAGAGCGCGGAGGCCAATCCCACCGAGCACGCCTCCAGGAATGGTGTACTGATTCTGCCACAGGTGGCCATGCCAACGTCCACTTTGATGCGCCGGCCGTTTCGCAGGATGGCGATGGCAGCCGGGATATCGTTTGGGATGTTCAGGCTGAGGGCGGTATTATTTTGTGTGCCGATGGGGATGATCCCCAGGGTGGCGGGTGTACCTGCCAGGCTCCTGGCCACGGCAGAAATGGTACCATCACCCCCGCATACCACGAACATACGGAATCCCTGTGCGAGCGCATCCTGGACCAACCCGGGCAGGTCGCAGCCCGGTTCCACCAGATAGGCTTCCGGCACAAGCTTCCAGGCCTGCATCTCATGGATCACATCTACTATCTCGATGGGCGTTGGCCTGGCGGCCCCGGCGCTGGGATTAAAGATCAGTTTGGCCCGAATGCTGTGTTTTCTTGTGGAGAAGGGTTTCTCGTCAATTATTTCTTCCATGGGATTTATCCTTTGGTTAAAAATCCATCGGCCTGATGCTGATAATCCTGTACCAACTGCGGACAGGTGAGTATGGACTGCTGGGATTTTTGTGTGTAATTATTGAGTGTCATAGAACTCTCCGTAAAATATAGGATCGGAGGATTTCGGGAACCGTACTCTTAAAAGTGGAGCTATTTCACCAACACTGCCTGGCTGTGTGCGCGGAGTTCTGAGATAGCCTGCTGCAGTCCAGCCAGGGTGTTCCCAGCCTTATCGATGCGCTCTCGCTCACTGTGGACGTAGCGGGTATACGGGGCTACACCATCTTTCAGGCGGTCGATGGCATTTTCGCTCTCGTTGCTGAACTGGGTGATCATAGCGTTGAGCAACTTTGTGCGCAGGCCGAGCATTTTCTCTTTGAACCTGTCCTTGGCCTGTTTTCGCTTGAAGGGGATTACGAAAAAACCCAGGATAGCCAGGGTGCTGGCGGCCAGGATGCCGGAGATATCCAGAGTGGAAGAGAGAACCGCTATGGTGACCAGCGCCCCCAGACTCACTGCACCGACTTCCAGTAGAGCGGTTTGGGCCACGGCAGCTTCGACGCTGGCAGCCAGTTCGCTGGCTTCTTTGTTGCGATCATAGCTCTCCACAATGGTCTGTACCGTTTTACCGACGGTGTCAATCAGTTCACGCCGGCGGGTCTCACGCGGACCGTGGCTTTCGCCGACCATGTGGTCCAGGTTCTGTGCCTGGCGGCGTTGCAGGTAACTCATAACTTGCTGCCATTCGTGCAGGTCTTTCTGTACCAGCCAGTCAATCAGGCGCTGGACCTGATCTTCGATCTGCTGCGGGACGTCGACCAGAACCTGCTTTTCGAATTGGGCCCGGACCTTGTCACCGCGCACCAAGTTTTGGATATTGGTCAGACGCAAGGTGCTATCGAAGAAGTCGAGGCCGCGCTGTTCGAGACGGTGCAGGATGTTCTCGACTTCGGCCAGGCGTGGAGGAAGTTCATTGTGCAGTTCGTGCTCGTACGCTGTGATGACAGTTTCTAGGGCAGTGGCGGTCTGTTTATCTTCATCTAGGGCTTCGGCCTGGGCTGCCAGAGATTGCCCGGCCTGATCACACAAATGTTCGGCCACTCCCAGCGGGTTATTGAATTTGAGTTGGAGCCGGGTGGTGTCATCTAGAGTGGTATTGATAAACTGCTCCAAGTTATCCAATCCGCTGGCGTTACGCAGACGGGCACGTTGTTCGGATTCAGGTTCGGATTGGGCGCGTTGGGCTAATTTAGCAGAAACAGCATATAACTGAGGTTGGTCGCCAAGTATCTTTGTGGCGTGTTTTAGGATGAAGTCACGGACTTCCTGCAGGGCAGAGTCGTCTTCGAAGATGTCCACTTTATTCAAAACAAAGACGATTTTCTTCCCCCAAGTCAGGATACGTTCCAGGAATTGTCGCTCGCTTTCGGTCAGTGGATGATCGGCAGAGGTGATGAACAGAACCAGGTCACTCCGAGGAATGAACTCGTCCGTCAACCGTTCGTGATGGCGGATGATGGCATTGGTGCCCGGTGTGTCAACAATGTTCAGTTCTTTCAGGAGCGGTAGGGGGTAGGTATAAACCGCAAAGTTTTCGTCTACTACTTGTTCGGCGGCCTGTTCGCCCCACTTGACCACGGTGACTCGCGATGTGGTGGGGGTGATGCCTACGGCAAGGACTTTTTGTCCGAGAAGGGCGTTGATCAGGGCGCTATTGCCAGCGTTGAACTCGCCTGCGATAACAATCAGGAAAAGTTCGTCCAATTGCAGGATGGCTTTCTGCAAGCTGTCGAGTGCTTCGCGCGGTAGATCGAACCCGGCCAGGGCGAGTTGGAACCCGGCCAGAGCTTCTTTTTCGTCGCGTAGGAAGTGGGCTTGTTGGTCGGTAAGTACGGATTGGTGCACGGGCTTCTCCTTTAATAATGTTGACAGGCTGTTTTCATTCCAGGAATTCCACTTCGATCCATGTGGCCTCGTAATAGTCTTCCCGGTATCGGGTCAGGCGCATATGCTGTAAGGCATATTGGGCGGCTAACTCGGCTTCCAACTGGCGAATATGGGCCTGTAATTCAATGACCTGCCGACGCAGGTGCAGGATCGTCTCTGCCGCGGCCTCATCGATTCCCAGGTCGTTTTGCAAACGGCGCTGGCTGCGTGACTCATAGCCTTCTGATCGACCATAACGAACCTGTTTTGCGGATAGATTCTCTGGGGTCATACCATTACCTCATTTGGGAAGCGCCTGGGAATTGGTTGGCCGGGCGGCAGCCAACGTGCGGATGCTATTGACCTCCTGATCGGTCAGCGATTCGGGCAGCACCAGCCTGACCATGGCAAACAGGTCGCCGCGCCTTTTGGGATCACCCAGGTGGGGCATGCCCTTGCCGCGCAGGCGGAAACTCCGCCCGGCATTGGTGCGGGGGGGGATCGTCAGGATCAGGGGCCGCTCGATGGATGGGATGCGGATTTCACCACCGGCGATGGCGGTAAAAATATCAACTGGCACATCCAGGTGCAGGTCATCCCCTTCGCGCTCGAAGGTTTCATTGGGCCGGATCTGTACGTTTAGATACAGATCTCCAGCCGGTCCATTATTTTGGCCCGGTTCTCCCTGGCCTGCCAGGCGAACGTGCGACCCGCTACGCACACCTGCTGGTATGCCGGCCTTGATTCGGTGCCCATCCATTTCCAACAGGCGCTCTGTGCCATGGAAAGCCTCTTCCAGGCTAAGGTCCACTTCGTACTCTACATCCCGTCCGCGCCGCGGGCTGGCCGGAGCGCCGCGGCCGCGGCTTTTGCCGCCTCCGCGCGCCTGGCCAAAGATATTGGTGAAGAAGTCGGAATACGGCGAAGCATTTCCAAATAGGTCTTCCAGGTCTTCCGGATTGGCATATTGGACGCGCGCCCCTTGGTCGGGTTGCGACCCAGCACGGGGCGAGGTGGTCCCGGTTCCTGCACGGCTGGCTGTCCAGTTTTGCCAGTCGAAATCCTGTTGGCGGCCGCCCGTCTGCTGCCATTGCTGGTATTGCGCCCGCAACTCATCGTACTTTTTGCGCTGTTCCACGTCCGACAGCACCTGGTAAGCCTCGTTGATCGTCTTGAATTTCTCTTCCGCATCTTTATTCCCCGGGTTTACATCCGGATGAACCTTGCGGGCCAGCTGGCGGAAGGCCTGCCTGATCGCTTTCGCGTCGGCCTCCGGGGCTACTCCTAATGTTTTGTAATAATCTTTAAAATCCATGGGGTATCATCTTTTTCTTCAGGATTTTGTGGCTACAACCGGCTCAGCTTCGGTTATGACAGGCGGGGGCGCCAGGAATGGCTCGGATGCTTCAGCCAGTGGGGCGGCGGCTGGCAGGCCGGCTTGCAGGATTGGTTCCGCTTTCTCGATCAGCTCGCTGAGCCGCTCCATGCTGCTGGTCACCAGGGGCAAAGCCGGCTCATCCATTGCCCTTACAGTGGCCCATACCCGTTCTTGCCGCTTTTTAAGGTCTGAAATCTGAGTCGCAGCACCTAAAACCGCCCGCCGACTGACAAGGCGGTTCCACAAGATCTGGCATACCACTGATATGGGGGGCGCCACGATGATGCCAACCAGGCCAAAAGCATCTGCAAGGGCAAGGAACAAGATCAGCGTCAAAATGGGGTTATCCCACTTGCGTTTGAATAGGCGTGGCTTGACCCATAATCTCAGGGCAAGCAGGACAACGAGTGTATAGAGAACTGTAAACAAGCCAAGTTGGACACTGGTCAGAAGCCCCACCAAAACCACTGGAATGATTGCCAGAACCGCCCCAACCACGGGCACCAGGCAAGCCAGAGCGCCAACCAGCGCCAGGAGCGCCGGGTATGGGGATCCAATTGCCCAGTAACCCAGGCCTAATACCAGCCCGGCCAGGAGACTATGAACTACCTGGCTGCGGATGTATGCGCCCAGGTCGGGTTCGACCGTCCGCCAAATACCGCGGGCCTGTTTGCGCTGCCCGGAATGAAGCAGCGAAAGCCACAGGCGTTCAAAATGAATCTGGCTGATGCTCCAATATATGCTTAAGATAAGAATGACGGCTATGGCGCTCGCGAGACTACCAATGCCCTCCGAAAAGCCCAGCAAGGCCGGCAGCACCAATTGACCCTGGTTGCCGGTGATTGCTGCGAAGAGCTTACTTGGCGGTGGCAACTGCGCAGTCAGCGTCTGCTGAAACGAACTGCTCCCCAACCATACCGGCAGCTTCCACGCATCCTGCGCCGACACCGTGTGAGCCAACAGTTGAATCTCATTGATCGCGGCCTCACCGGTTAGAAAGAGCAGGAAGCCGAAACTGCCCACTGCCACCAGGTAGACTAGAATCCAGCCCGCCCGCACCAGGAAACCTCGTCCGGCCAGGCGGCCAACCAATGGGCGCAAGGCGGCCGCAAGCGCCAGTGAGATCAACACGTAAACGACAACGATGCGGAACTGCCACAACACCAATAGCGCCAGTAGCGTGGTCATGACCGCTGCACCGATCCGGACGATTTGCTTCGTCATGGCGCCTCTGAAGTATGTACCTGGGCCAGCAGTGCATCCAGGTCGGTCGTTATGGTTTCGATCTCATCCAATACCTGGTCTATCTGCTTGACCTGTTGCGCCGAGCCGCCCTTCTTGAGGCGTGCCTGCTTTTGCAGACCCTGGGCCAGTTCCTGGGCTTCATAACGCAGCCGGCTGGCAAGGTCTCGCCCGGGCGAATCCTCCGATTCCAATGTTCCTTTATGAAATACGAAGCGATCCAGTAAGAGTTGAATAATGGCCGCCATGGGTACCGCCATAAGCATCCCGCCCAGGCCGAGCAGGGAGCCAAAGGCAAAAATCGCCAGCAGGGAAACGAACGGATTGACCCCGACTGCCTTACGCATGACAGGCGGCGCCAGCAGGTAGTTTTCTATTGATTGAATAACAATTGTGGCAACAATGACCCATACCAGCCTGCCGGGCCCGATGGACAGAGCCACCATCGCTGCAGGTATAACGCCGATCAGGGGTCCAACCAGCGGGATTGCCTGCATCACGCCTGCCAGGAGCGCCAATACCAGCACATTAGGCAGGCCGATCAGCAGGTAGGCAACCAGCGTCATGATGAAGATGGCCAGGCAAAGGACGACTTGTCCGGCTATGTAGAAACCTACCTTGGTTTCCATGGCTGAAATCAGTTCGCCAATGCTCTCGCGCTGGCGATTTGGAACCAACGGCAGCAGGGATTGAATGATGCGCGGCCCATCCAGTGTCCAGTGAAACGCCAACAGCAGAAGAACCATGGCTCCAAAGATGATCGAAGCTGCCGATACCACATAGCCCCAAGCCTGTCCTTCAGAAGCCAACGTCAACTGTCCCGTTGGTTGTATCGATGCCAGGCCTGGTAGTGTTGTCGGGAGGAACGCACTTAAGCGCACGATCCATTGATTGGGATAAGCAGCCATTCCCCCACGCAGGCCTTGGTAGTAACCCGGTATTGCCGCTGCAATCGTGGTAGCTTGCGCGACAATCAACGGGACTGCCAATAGCACGAAGCCGATGAGTAGGGCGAGCAGTAGAATAAAGACAAGGATGATTCCTGCCATCCGGGGGAGGCCTCGCCGGTTCAACCAAGTTACGACCGGCCGGAGCACCGTGCCCAGCATGATGGCGATCAACAGGATGAAAACAACCTGGTTAAACCGGTAAAGCAGCCAGAAGCCCAAGGCAACCAAGACCAGGACGAGAGTGGCCCAAACGACCCGCCGGAAGGTCCAGGTATTCGGTTGATCAGGTGGAGGGAATGCCATGCTTGCCCTGCTCTTTCAGTACAAACGCTAAGCCCTTCTTCCACCGATCAGGCGTAAGATGACCACAAATATCACTGCGCCAACCAACGCAACTCCGATGGAAGGTAGGTTGATGCCAGACATCGGGTCGCCCATGCCGAAGAAATGGGAAGCGATCCAGCCGCCCAACAATCCGCCGATCACGCCGACAATAATGTCACCGACGCATCCGTAACCGCCCCCTTTTACAAGCAACCCGGCCAACCAGCCCGCGATCAAACCTACGACGATCCAGGAAAGTATTCCCATACTGAACTCCATTTCTCTTTATGATGGTTATGTGCCATCTCAATGAATTGGTGAGTGGGGGGTGTGCGGGCAGTTATGCTGCCCGAGCACCCCCGTCCTCCTTCGCTTATTGAGTGGATAAACTTTTAACGATTGTCATGCGAGCGATCGTTGCCAGCGCATGTTTGAAAGAATTTTGGCAAAGCCAGCATCTATATGATGTGCAGCAGGCTTAAAATAATCAAAATAACGGCAATCACGATCAGCGTATGGATCCAACCGCCGGTTTGCGGGAACCTTGGACTTATTCTACGGCCGAAAAAGCCGAGCAGCCACAGGATTAACAGGATTATGATGATGGTCCACAACATGAGCTTTCTCCTTTTGAATGATCTATTGGACGCCACCTGGTCGTTCGACCGGGTGGCGTTGGCCTAGCGGCCGATCAGGATGAAGACGCCGGCTGCAATGGCCAGGATCGCCATGATAATGTCCAGGCCGGTAAAGCTGAATTTGAGCAATGCGATCAGCCCGTACAGGATGAGCCAGATGCTCAACAACAGCATGCCGATACTCTTGGTGATTCTCATTTTTGCCATGTTAAATCTCCTTTTTAAGTGAATGGGAAACGGGCGTCGGGCCGGCGACCCTGGTTACCCGTCCGGATGGTTGCGGACTATCTGATCTCAGGCGGCCTCGACCGCCGTTTTCCCGGTATCCAGGGCCGTGGATACACGGTCCAACTGTTCGACCAGCTTGTCCTGTCCAAGCTGTTTCAGTTCCACGGCCTTGTCCTGGACTTCCGCCGTGAGCTTGTCCGTCCCGGAACGGACCTGCGCAACCGCCTTCTTTATATTTTTGGTCGTCTGATCGCGTAATTCGATGGTTTTGCCCTCGATTTCATCGCGGGTCTGCTTTCCCGATTGGGGTGCAAACAGCAGCATGGTTACCACTCCGGCCAGGGCGCCGATCAGCAGGCCGAGTAAAAGCCTGATCGGGTTATTTTTGAACGTGCGTTTTTTGGTTGCCATTACGTTATCTCCTTGATTAATGAATATGGTGAATAAAGGGGTTACTCGATCCAATTTGTGTAAGAAGTGAAGCTGAAAGCCCGTTGACCGGTCTCTCAGTCACGCCCTTCGCCGCCCAGATAAATGCCGGCATCTGACAGGTCTTCATCGGTGACCTTGAAGATCCCGGTCAGCTTCCGGAAGAGGCCATGGAAGGACCGCAGCATGGCTAAAAAGGGTTCCGGCCGGTGGTTTTCTTCGGGTTCGTATTTATCCGTCGAAATATCCATAACTCTTCACTCTTACACATGCGTGTGCTGATCGGTGGTGGTTGTTTGCGTGACGGGGCCGCGCGGGCGATAGAAGATCACGAAGATGATTCGTTCAACCGCCCATGCGATCAAACCATATACCAGCATGGCGATCAAGGTTGAGATTTCCAATACCATGCCACCGGCTGCGGGTGTCCCGATCAAGTTTGCAAAGGGGTACAGGAAGAAGCCTGTGAAACCATAAAGAACCACGGCAAACGGGCTGGCCGGGTTGGCCCCGATCAGTTTCAAGACGAAGCGCAGGGCCAGCAGTGCTTCGAATATGCTGAGTAACAACCAGATCACCTGGGTTGCTTTGAAGGTAAAAATACGTCGTTCGCGTTCCGGTTCTCGTTGGGTGGTCTGAACTTCTGATGAAGTATTGATTGACATTTTGAACTCCTTGGTTAACGAAATGAAACAGGCCGGTCTTTCCACACAACTTTGTGAAAGGGTTGCGACGGCGCAACCGGCCTGTGTACGGGAAGGTAAGGCCTAACGACGGCCTCTGCGGAAGAGGTTGACGACTGCCAGCAGGATGATGGCGCCTGCCAGGGTCAGCAGAACGGTTTGCCAGGTGATGGCTGAGTTGATCGACCCGACATGGAAGAAGGGGCTGAGGAACCAGCCAGCCAGGAATGCGCCTATGACGGCCACAATGATGTTGATCAGCAGGTTCGAGCGGTCGTGCATGATTTCAGTCGCCACCCAGCCGATCACGGCTGCAACGACCAGGTAAATGATAATGTTCATTTCTATCTCCTAATGTGAATAGCCAGGTTGCACGGAATACCGTGCGTGTTGGTTGATCCATCCCTTTTCAGGGGAGATGAAATTAGGTTATTTGGTGGGGGTGGCTGCCTTTTTCTCTTTCAGGCCGGCCTCATACTGCGTCACGCGCTTGTCGATTTCATCGGCGGCGCGCTGGTGGGTGTAGCCGTATTTTTGCTGCAGCAAGCCGACCAGGACGTCGAACTTGCCATTGGCCCGGTCCAGGTCATCGTCGGTGAGTTTGCCCCACCACGCTTTGGCCTCGCCCCGGATTTGTTTCCATTTGCCTTCGAATACATCCTTGTTCATGGTTTGATCCTCCAATCATTTGAAAAAAGCTGTCCCAGTTTGCGCCGGCGCTCGGGACAGCTTAACGCGCCGGTTTTTCATGCAACTACCCCATCCTGAGACCTGCCATTTAGCCTATAAACGAACACTCTCCGCTGCGGCGCGCAGGCGTTCGGCCACGCGCTCGGGGGTCTCGCCTTTACTGATAAAGGCATCCGCTCCAGCTGACAGGGCGGCCTGGTGGCGGGCATCCAGGTGGCTGATCAGGACCACCACGATGGCACTCGGGCAGGCCAGGCGCAGTTCCGCCAGGGATTGCACTCCCAGATCAGTGGGCAGCAAGTCCCAGTCCACCAACAGCATATCCAGGTTGGTGGCAGGGGCCTGGGTCAATGTGGTCGGCCAGTCTGCGGCTTCCCCGACCACATCCATATTAAGGTCCATCAAAACCAGACGGAGTGCGGAACGTTCTTCGGGTAGGGCGTCGGCTAAATAAACGCATGTCATAGTTTCATCATACAACGAACACTCCCCGGCTGCATCCACCGGTCGGGGAGTATTTGCCTCCGCCACTTGGGGGAGGAAGTCAGGGGCCCAAATACGAGAATAGGATCATGGTTTTGTGGCCGGGCAACCACTTGCCGGTGCCGGGATGATATCGTCCGGATGGTTGCCATGACCATTTAAGCCATTAATACTCACTGTGATCTCGTTATAAGGATGGGTTTGGCTGCCTGTGGCATGGCAGATCGTGATCTTGCTATTACTGATCACCAATACGCTTGCCGGACATCCGCTTGCCGGTGCCGGGATGATATCGTCTGCATGGGTGCCGTGACCATTCAAGCCATTAACACTCACTGTGATCTCGTTATAAGGATGGGTCTGGCTGCCTGTGGCATGGCAGATCGTGATCTTGCCATTGCTGACCGCCAGCGGGCTGGTAGGGCAACCGTTTACCGGCACAGGGGAGATATCCTTGGATTGTCCCATGTAGTCCTTCAATTGAGCTTTGGTGACAGTGACTTCCTGGTATGGGTTCGCCGGGTCGCCGGTGACACGGCAGACGGTAACCTGCTGGGTACTCATGGTGCAGGCCGCCAGCAGGCTAATAGCAAGAATCAGAATAGGTGCTACCAGTTTGACAGTTCTTTTGCCAAGATTATTCATTTGACATTCCTCTTTAAATGGCTTGAGATCATAAAGTCTAGACTAAGCATACAACTAACCTCCCCCGGCCGCATCCATTAGTTGGGGGGTGTGTGCCTCCCCCAGTTGGGGGGTAGGGAAGAATTGGTCGACAGGCCAGATGCATCAGGCAATCACGTTTTTCATCCGGGAGTAGAAATACTTCTTCGCAATTTCAGTCGCAAGCACGTAAAGCGCGGTCAGCCCAAGCAGCATCAGCATCAGCGGCAAAGGCAGCGGGATGAAGCCAAATATGAAATTGAATGGGAGATATGGCAGTACCAGGGTAATCCCAATAAAGACCAGCGTGCCCACCAGTAATAGTTTGCCCGGCCGGCTGCGGAAGAACACGCGCCGCGTTCTCACGACCAGTGAGATCACCAATTCTGTTAATAGAGATTCGAGGAACCAGCTGGTACGGAATACCTCCGGTGAAGAATGGAAAATAAACAGCAGCACCCCAAAGGTCAGGAAGTCGAAGACCGAACTGACCAGGCCAAAGAGCACCATGTAATCCCGGATAAAGGCGGTGTTCCAGCGACGCGGCCTGGCCACCCATTCCGGGTCCACATTGTCACTGGCAATGGCAGTACTGGGAATGTCCGACAGAAAGTTTTCGAGCAGGATTTGCGGTGCGAGCATGGGCAGGAAGGGCAGGATCAGTGAGGCTCCGGCCATGCTGAACATATTGCCAAAATTGGCGCTGACCGCCGTCAGAATATACTTGAGCGTATTGGCGAATGTCATGCGGCCAACGTCAATCCCTTCCCGCAGGATACCCAGATCCTGCTTGAGCAGCACAAAATCGGCGGCTTCTTTGGCCACGTCCACGGCCGTATCCACCGGAATGCCCACATCGGCAGCGTGCAAAGCGGGAGCATCGTTGAT
>Ga0187858_10000620_pt1 | contig 43910 bp, 49 predicted proteins | sample June2016WEW_8_15_FD_133015 | JGI IMG/M metagenome (GOLD analysis project Ga0187858, IMG submission 133015) | Peatland microbial communities from SPRUCE experiment site at the Marcell Experimental Forest, Minnesota, USA - June2016WEW_8_150 | ecosystem: Environmental > Terrestrial > Soil >...
GCGTACGCGCTGGATGCCTCCATGCCGGCGCAAGGGATCCTCGAATGCCACACCTCGATCCACCTCTCGGGCACCCTGGCGCCGCTCGAGGAGTACCGGGACGCCCTCGGCCTGGGGGCCGACGCCCGGCTGCTCGAGGTCCCCTCCCACTTCCCTCCGGAGAACCGGAGGTACCTGTACGACCCGACGGTGACGACCCGGTTCGAGGACCTCCGCCAGGACCCCCATGCGGTGGCCCGCCTTGCGGATCGGCTGGTCGAGGTCCTCTCCTGCCTGCCGGTCAAGACGGCCGTCTTCTTCCCCAGCTTTGACCTCCTCCAGCGGGTGCTGGACGCCGGGCTCCAGACCGCGCTCCCGGGCAACGTCTTCGTCGAGTTCTCGAAGATGCCGACCGGCGACCTCTGGCGCTCGATCGAGGGATGGAAGCGCGATCCGGAGGGCACGGTGCTGCTCGGAGTCGCCGGAGGCCGGCTCGCCGAGGGGATCGACTACCCGGACGAGGAGCTGGAGGCGGTGGTGATGGTCGGGATCCCGTACCCGAAGCCGACCGCCAAGCGCGCCGCCCTGCGGGAGTTCCTCGATTCGACCACCGGGCGAGGGTGGGAGTACACGGTCGAAGCCCCGGCGGCCCGCGCGATCGTCCAGGCCTGCGGCCGGATGATCCGATCGGAGAACGACCGAGGCCTCGCCATCATCCTCGACAAGCGGGCCCCGGCGTTCGCGAAATGGCTGCCCGGGCTCGAACCGATCCACGACCTGGCCGCGACCACCCGGAGCTTCTACGGGGGACGGCGGGCGCGGTGGTCGGCCGCCGCGGGCCGGAACGCCCCGCCGCGCCCGTCCGACCCGACCCCGCCTCCTCCATAATGGATAAGAGGCGCCGGGGCCGCTCGTCCGTTCGTGATCATCACCCGCACCCCCCTCCGGATCAGTTTCGCGGGCGGGGGTACCGACCTTCCCTCCTTTTACCGGCACCACGGCGGGGGGGCCGTCGCCAGCGCGGCGATCGACCGGTACATCCACGTCATCGTGAACGAGAAGTTCGACAAGTCGATCCGCGTCGCGTACTCCCGGACGGAGAACGTCGACCACCTGGAGCACCTCCAGCACCCGATCGTGAAGGAGGCGATGCGGCTCACGGGGGTCCACGACTCCGTCGAGATCCACACGATCGCCGACATCCCGTCGGAGGGGACCGGGCTCGGCTCCTCCTCGACGTTCACGGTCGGTCTCCTCAACGCCCTGCACGCGTTCCGCGGGGTTCTCAAGGGACCCGCCGAGCTCGCCGAGGAAGCGTGCAGCATCGAGATCGACCGTCTCGGCGGAGCGTTGGGCCGTCAGGACGACTACATCGCGGCCTTCGGTGGGGTCGACTACTTCGAGTTCCGGCCGGACGACACCGTCCGGGCGTCGCCGATCCCGCTGTCGAATCTCCACCGCGAGGGCCTGTCGGACCACCTCTCCCTGTTCTACACCGGCGTCACCCGCCGCGCCGAGGGGATCCTCAAGACCCAGAGCGAGCGGACCACCGCCAACCTGGACGCCCTCCTGCGGATGCGGGACCTCGCCGGTGCGGCGCGGGACGCGATCATCCGGGCGGACTGGGCGGCGTTGGGCGAGACCCTGGACGAGGGCTGGCGGCTGAAGCGGGGCCTCGCGGAGGGGATCACGACCCCGGAGATCGACGTCCAGTACGCGGCCGCCCGGGCCGCCGGGGCCTACGGAGGGAAGATCACCGGCGCGGGCGGCGGGGGTTTTCTTCTCCTCCTGCACCCCCCCGAGGCTAGCCATCAAATAGCGGCCGCCCTCTCTCCGATGCAGCGGCTCGCGGTTCGGATCACTCCGGAGGGGTCGCGGATACTCTTCGTGGGACGATGACCGAGATTCCGGCGCTCGAACCGTACCTCCGGGCCTACGTGGCCGAGACCCGTGCCGCGCTGGAAGCCCCCTACCTCCTCGAGGCGCTCGGCCGGATCGTCCCGATCTTCCTCCGGGCCCGCGAGGAGGACCGCACGATCTTCTTCCTGGGGAACGGCGGGAGCGCCTCGACCGCCTCCCATTTCGTCGTCGACATCGCCAAGGGGACCCGCCCATCCCTCACGCCCGGTCCCCTGACCCAGCGGTTCCGCTGCGTCGCCCTGAATGACAACGTACCCAGCGTGATGGCGTGGGCGAACGACGCGGACTACTCACGCGTCTTTTCCGAGCAGCTGCGGAGCCTCGCCGTCCCCGGCGACGTCGTGGTTGCGATCTCGGGAAGCGGCAACTCCCCGAACGTGGTCGAGGCGGTCCGCGTCGCACGGGAGATGCACCTCACGACGATCGGGCTCACCGGGATCGGAGGCGGGAAGCTGAAGGAGATGGCGGACGTGGCGCTGGTGGTCCCGTCCCAGAGCATGCAACACACCGAGGACCTGCACCTGATCGTCCTCCATTTCCTCATGGCATTCCTCCGCGACCAGCAGCCTCCGCGGGCGTGATGACGGTCCGCGTCCGGGACTACATGGTGCTCGAGGTCGAGCACATCCAGCGGACCGCCCATATCCGCGAGGCGATCGAGCGCCTCTCGAAGAGCCGGCACCACGGGCTTCCCGTGACGGACAAGGCGGGCAAGCTGGTCGGCTTCGTCAGCGCGAAGGAGCTCCTCCGCCACGCCTCCGAGGGTGCCCACCCGCTCTCGAGCATCATCCGGCCCGGGACGATCACCGCCTCCCCCGACACCGCCCTGGACGACGCGGCCCGGATCATGTTCCGCTACGGCCTGCGCGACCTTCCGATCATCGACGAGGACGGGCGGCTGTGCGGGGTACTCTCGAACCTCGACATCGTCCGGTCCCACTTCGAGCGCGCGTCGCCGGCGAAGGCGGACACGCTGAAGACGCTCCTCTCCGACCGCTACCACCTCCCGTTCTCGATCCACCGGGGGCTCGTCCCGATCGAGCGTCTCACCCCGACGCAGTGGAAGGTCTTCGAGGACGAACTCGAGGGTCGCCGCTACGAGCTCGAGCGCGGGTTCGCCGAGCCGGTGCTCGTGGTACAGAAAGGGGAGGCCTGGATCCTGGTCGACGGTCACCACCGGGCGCTCGCGGCGCGGGAGATGGGCCTCGCCCAGCTCCAGGCGTTCGTCCTAACCTGCGACCGACCGGAGGAGTTCGCCCGGCAGGAGACCGGCTTCGAGCGGCTGGCGAACGACCACCATCTCCGGACCGTCGACGACATCGAGATCGACCGCAGCACCCACCATCCCCTGCTCGAGGTCACGACCCAGCTGCTCCGTAGGGTCGAGCCGGCCCCGACCCGGGGGCTCTCCGAGCCGTAGGGCCGGACCCCGAGTGCCGGTTCGGACCGGGGGCATAAGAGAGCGGCCCGGGTCCTCGTGCGCGAGGCCGGATGAACCTGGTTCCGCCCCTGGACGTCACGACCGCGTTCCTGCCGTTCGCGATCGTCGCCATCGCGATGGTGGGCGTGGCCGTCTTCGTCCTCACGCAGATCCTGCCCCGGAACGGCGGGCCGATCGCGCTCACCGCGATGACGATCGGGCTCGCGGTCCTCGGCGGGGGGAGCATCCTCATCCTCGCGCTCCTGTACGTCTTCATCGACCCGAACGGGACGACCGCGTGGACCTGGGTCCTGGTCGCGTTCAACTTCATGATGATGGGCCCCGCGGGGCTCTGGTTCGTCAGCCTCATCGTGTTCCGGGACCGGAACGTCGACCCGCGCAGCTGGGTCTGGCCCGCCGCCCTTGCGCTCGTCACGGTCGGCTCGGAGGTGATGATGGGGATCCTGTTCGCGGTCGGAGGAGGGAACGCCCCGGCGACGTTCACCGGAGCGCTCGCCCTCGGGCTCTCCTCCATCTGGTTCGACTGGTCGATGGCGGTCGTGATGGTCGCGCTGCTGTTCTGGCTGCCCCTCTCCGAGCTTGTCCGTTGGTCGCTCGTGGCGCTCACCGCCGCCGCGGTCCTCGCTCCGTGGGTGGTCGCGGTCCCGCTGGTCGGGGCGGCGGGGATGGCCGTGCTCATGACGACGGCGTTCGGGCTGCTCTACCGGCGCCTGTCCCGTAGGGGGTCGCTTCGCGCGGTCGACCTGAGGATCCCGCTCGGCCTGGCGCTCGCCTTCGCGGTCATGATCGTGGCCCAGGTGGCGATCGTGACCTCTCCCGGGTCCCAGGGGGCGGCGATCGCCTTCGGAGGTACGATGGCGCTCGTGATGGGGATCGAGGTCGCGTTCGTCGTGCGCAGTTCGCGGGATTCGTACCACACCGATATCAAGCGCGTCCAGGTCGCTCGGCCGTCAGGAGCCGTGTGAACGACCGAGTCGCCCGTCGCCCCGTCCGCCCGCTGCGGCGGGCGGCTCCCTGGTTCATCGCCGCCCTGGTGCTCGCCACGGTCGGGCTGCCCGCCGCGGCCGGAGCGTTCGGCCACCTCCCGAGCGCTCCGCTGATCGGCTACGCCCGCCCGGCCAACGGGACGGCCAACGCGACGACCCTGCGGGTCAACATGACCGACACCCCCCGGTTCGCGCCCCAGTTCCTCGCCGCCCCCTCCGGGTCCGCCGTGACCTTCCACCTGGTGAACCAGGGGTCGATCACCCACACCTTCACTCTGGTCGCCCAGCCGAAGGTCCAGCTCAATTCGAGCTGGACGCCCGGGCAGCTCGACCAGTACTTCGCGAAGAACGGCTCGCTCGCGAACGTCTCCGTGCCGGCGGGGGGAGAGGCGAACCAGACGGTCGACTTCAACGCGTCCACGGCGTTCGATTCGTTCGAGTTCGTCTCCGTCGTACCGTACCAGTTCCAGGCCGGGATGTTCGGCTTCCTCAACCTCACCTCGACCGCCCCCGGCCTCCTCTCCTCGGAGAACACGACCGACTCCTACCAGTTCCTGCCGGCCGTGCTGGTGGCGAACTCGACCCACTACCCGTTCAACCTGGACGTCCTGGTGATGAACACCGGCAACCTCGGCCACACGTTCACGCTGGCCGGGCAGACGAACGTGACGCTCACCCCGGCGACCTACCAATCCTACTTTGCCGCGCATCCCCCGCTCGTCAACGTCAACGTCCCGAGCGGCGCCGGGTCGACCGTGTGGGCCAACTTCACGATCGGCGGTCCCGGCGTCTACCAGTACCTCTGCGAGGTCAGCGGCCATTTCGCCAACGGGATGACCGGATTCCTGTACGTCGGGGTTGCCCCACCGCCCCAGCCTGCTGCTCCCAGCACCGCGATCGTCGAGAGCTGGGTGCTCGTCGGCTCGGGGGTCCTCCTCGGGTTCGGAATTCTCGTGGCCGTGGTCGCGACGTACCTCGGACGATTCCCGGTGACCCCTCGCGACGAATCCGAGCACCACTGACACCGGACCGACGAGCGTTCCCCGGTCCGAGGTGCCGTGCGCGTGACTCGGGGCGCGACCACCGGTGGGCGGACGGTTTCCTGCCGGAGAATTGACGAAGAACGGGCCCAAGGGTCTATCCACGACCCAGTTACGATCCGCTCAGACGACGTCGAGGAACGAGCGCATCGTGCCGTGGAATGTTCCGCAGAACTCGGTGCACTGGATCAGGTAGGCCGTGCCGGGAGAGACCGTCGGCACGGAGAAGGCGAACATGTTCACGCGTCCGGGGATCGCATCGATCCGCACTCCGAGCGCCGGGATGTTGAACGAGTGGACGACGTCGGCGCCGGTCACGTTGATCTGCACCTCGGCCCCCGGTGTAGCCCATAACGCCCCGCCGGAAACGGTGTTCGTGGCCGCGTCATAGTCCGAGTTGAAGCACGTGCCGTTGGCCGGATAGCAGAACTGCCAGTACCATTGGTGGCCGATCACTTCGACGTATTCCGTCGGGTTCGACGGGAGGGAGTCGATGTGGTAGAGAAGTACGGTGGAGTAGGCGGCCACGCCGGCGAGAAGACCCACGACCGCGAGCGTCCACGCGACCTCGAGCTTGTTAACCATAGGGCCTCCGACTCGTCTCGCGGTCCCGCCACTTCCAGATCGCGTAGACGAGGAAACCGAAGGTCACGATCGCGCCCGAAATGCTGATCCCGAGCATGACCCACACCAGGGCGTTCGTCTCCTGGAGGTTCGTGGGCCCGGTGGCGAGATGCACGAGCGCGCCCAAGGTCGTGGAGGGAAGTGCCATCGGTGAGGGTCGTTCGCGGCCGGGGGGGCCGCGTCCGAGCGAGGGGTGGGGTCGGTCCTACATATGGCCCGCGTTCGTACTGCCGCGCGAGGCCGTCGCGGGGAGGAAGCGCAGGCTCCCCGCGCGTCGTGGCTCCGCTGGGGGAGGTATGTACGCAGGGGCTTTGAACGGAGCCCCCCGTCCTCGCCGACTCGCTGGCATCGGGGGACCGGGATGGAATATCGTGGGCCGGGTAGGGGACCGCTCGCCGTGGCGCTCGCCGTGATTGTCGTGCTCAGCGCGTTCGGGATCGGCACCACCCAGGCGGCGAGCCACCGCGCGGCCGTCGACAACTCTGCCGGATCGACCCTCGCCATCACGGCGTCGGCCGGGTTCGCGTTCAACCCTTCGGGGTTCGGGAACCAGGCGACGAACACCTCCATCGTCGTGACGTTCACCGATGGGGACAACCAAGCCCACACGTTCACCATCGCTTCCCGACAGGGATGGGTCATCCCGACGAGCTACACGGAGGACCAGCTCACGACCTTCTTCACCCAGTACCCACCGCTCTTCAACGTCCAGGCGAACGCCTCTTCGCAGATCGTCGCCAACTTCACCTCGCCCGCCAAGGGATGGTACGAGTTTGTTTGCACCGAGCCGGGCCACTTCCAGTCCGGGATGTACGGGTTCATCGCCTTCGGGGAGGTGCTTCCCTCCAACCTGACCGTGAGTGCCGCTCCGGACGGACCCGGCACCGCCGTGTTCATCATCGTCGGGACGATCGTCGCGCTGACGGTCATCGCCATCGTACTAGGGTTCGTGGTCGGACGCCGCCGCGGGTCGAGCGAGGAGATGCCCCCCGAGCGGCTCGGCTACCCCGAACCGCTGGTTCCGTCAGAACCCGCCCTTCCGCCCGGGGCGCCCCCAAGACACCCCTAAAAACTCAACACAAAGTTGAAAAACCCCTGCCCTTACTTCCTACGAACCTCGTAGTAGGTTAGGGAAATCTCATGGCGTGGGGAGCACCGAACCGAGAGCGCCGCGTACTCAAGGCCGGACACTCATCGATCGCCGTGACGCTGCCCAAACCCTGGGCGGAAGCGATGAACCTCCGACCGGGCGATCTCATCGTGTTCGACCAGAGCGACGACGGGACGCTCTTCCTGAAGCCCGCGCCGGTCCCCGGCGCGGTCGTGGAGGGGACCCCCTTCCTCGTCCAGGCGCGCTCCTTCGACACCCCGGGCGTGCTCCAGCGACTGATCGTCGGCGCGTACCGGGTGGGGCACGACTCCATCGAGATCCGCAGCGACCTGCCGTTCGCGACCGAGCGGGTCGAGGAGCTGCTCGAGGCGGCCCGTGGGCTGCTCGGGGTCTCCGTCGTCTCCCAAGAGCCGACCCGCATCGTCCTGCAGAACTTCATCGACCCGTCCAAGTACGGGCTGCCCCAGCTGGTGGCCCGGATGAAGATGATCCTGGTCGCCTACCTCGAGGAGATGGAGGAGGTCCTCCGCCGTCACGGGCGGAGCCGTCGCCTGCCCACCCTCAATGACGAGGGAAACAAGGTCCTCGCGCTCCTCGTCCGGCAGCTGTTCCTGGCCAGCCGGGACTGGTCGCTCGCGCGTCGGATCGGAAGCCCCGACCCCCGCCAACTGCTCGAATGGCGGGTCGTCGTCCACGCCCTCGAAGAGCTTTGTGAGCTGTTCGGGGAGGCGCTCGCGGCCCTCAATGAGGGGGTCCCCGGCCGGAGCGACCCCGCCGCGGATGCGCTCAGTGCGTTCCTGCCCGAGCTCAAGGAGCAGTTGAAGAGCGTCGTCGAGGCCCTGATGCACCCGTCCCTCGACCATGCGTGCGAGGTCTACCACGCCGGGGACATCCTCGGCGACGAGGTCCCCTCGGACGCCGAGCGGAAGGTACCGGCGCTCGGACACCGGGGCGCGCGCCCCGCGGCCCAGCTCTTGCAGCGGGGCGCGGCATGCCTGGGACTGCTCGCCGCGGTCGCGATCGACCGGGCCGTCGCCGCCGGGAACGAGACGATCCTCGTCGAAGCCGCCTGAACCCCCCTTATCTGCGGGGAGTTCGCACCACAGGTACGAGTAGGGTCGCCCGGTACGAACGCCATATCGGCCGACCCTGGGTCCCGCGGCGGGGGAGAGTGTGTTCGACTCAATCGACGACTGGTTGATCATCGCCGTGGTCGCGGGGATCCTGTTCTACGGGTCCTCGAAGATTCCGCAGTTTGCCCATAGTCTCGGACGCTCCGTCGGAGAGTTCAAGAAGGGCCGGCTCGAGGTCGAACGCGAGCTGAAGGCCGAGCAGGCGAACGCGGCCGCCTCCACCGCGACCGCCCCGGCGGTCCGGTCTCCCTAGGATCGTCGGCGAGGCATGCGCGAGCGGGCGATCGATTCGGAGGCCGCGGCGACCCCCCTCGGTCGCCGAACGGCTGCACGGCGGAGGTGGCCGGGTGACTGATGGGCGACCTCGACCGGATCCTGGGGGTCCTCTCGGAGGCCCGACGCCGCCTCGTCCGCATCGCGCTCGTGCTCGGCCCGCTGTTCGGCGCGTTGCTGCTCGTGGAGATCGTGCCGATCCAACTGCACATCGGGGCGTGGTCGATCCCGTTCGGCTACCCCTGGCCCAGCCCGTTCTACAACATCACCGCGCAGGTGTTCCGCTGGATGGTCGCCTGGATGCTTCCGCCGGGCGTCGAGCTGCTGAACGTCGGGGTCGGCGACTCGATCCTCGTCCAGATGGAGATCGGTCTCCTGCTGACGCTCATCTTGGGGATGCCCTGGCTCGTCCACGAGGTGGGGGCGTTCCTCATGCCCGCCCTCCGCAAGAACGAGCGCCAGCTGATCCGCCAGGTGGGGATCCCGGCGACGATCCTGTTCGCCATCGGCACCTCCCTCGGCCTCTTCCTCATCACGCCGTTCACCTTCCTGCTCCTCTTCCGCTACGTCTCGGCGATGGGCCTCGCCCCGGTGCTCGGCGTGCAGGACTTCGTCACGTTCGCCCTCCTCTACTCCCTCGCGTTCGGGGTGGTTTTCGAGCTCCCCGTTTTCGTCTACACGTTGACCCGGCTCGGACTGGTGAAGGCTTCGGCCTGGCGCAAGCACTGGCGCGGCGCGGTCATCGGAGCCCTCCTGTTCGGGATGGTGATCACCCCGGACAACTCGGGCATCACGATGCTCCTCGTGGCGACGCCGATGATCGCCCTCTACCTCGGGGGCGCGTACTTTGCCGGCCGCTGGGAGCGGTCGGCCGACCGCCGGCGGCAGGGCCCGTCCCCGGTGGGGGCGGGGTGAGCTAGCGGGATGGCGCTCTTCTCCGACATGGACTGGGTGATCGTCGCCGCCGTCGCCGCATTCCTGCTCTTCGGCAAAGGGAACACGGAGGTGCTCCGGACGATGGGCCGCTGGTACGGCCGCGCCGGACGCATCAAACAGGACCTTCTCGCCGAGTTCACGAAGGCCGCCGACCTCCCCGCGCCCGGCACGCCGGGCCAGGTCTCGTTCCGTTCCGCCCTCCTCGGCCTGGACCCACCGGTCGCCCACGTCAGCGGGATCCCTGCCGCCGTGACGACCGCGCCGGGACTTCCGGTCGCACCGTCGCCCTACCCGGGCGGGATCCCCTGGACCGGAGGATACCCCACGCCGACCTGGTCGATGACCGTGCCCGCCACGGCCGACCCCAGCGAGGTGACCCGATGAGCTTCACTCCGGACCAGATCGTGACCATGACCGAGATCCTCGTGATCCTCATGGGCATCGGGATCACCTGGGCGGTCTACTACGGCAGCGAGAACGCGGAGTTGCCGGGGGATGCGACCGTGCCCGACCCCGCCGAGGTCGACGACGCCCACCCCGACACCACCGGGAGGTCGCTGTGACGTTCGAGCCCGGAGGATGTGCGGACTCCTGTTCGTTCTCCGCCGGCCGACACGGGCCCCTCGAATTTCCGGTGGGGCAGATCCATCGCGTCGCCCGCGTCCAGGACACGGGGGCCGACGACGTCGACGAGACCCGCCGCAACGTGCTGAAGCTCGCGGGCGTCGGCGCGATCATCCTGGCGGGAGGCGGCCTCGGCGCGGCCGCGGTCCAGTACGTCCAGCCTCCGTCCGTTGGGCTGTCAAGCTACCCGAAGACCCAGCTCATCGACGTCGACGGCAAGCCCCTCACCGTCGCAAGCGTCGAGAGCGAGTACAACGTCGGGACCAGCGACCTGTTCCTGTTCAACTACCCGCTCCGGAACGAGCCGAACTTCCTGCTCAACCTCTCCCCGATCAACGGACAGGCCCCCTCCTCCTCGAACCCCGGAATGTGGAACGCGCCCTACGGCGTCGGGACCAACCAGTCCATCGTGGCGTACAGTGCCATCTGCCAGCACCTGGGCTGCCCGGCTCCCGCGATCGCGTACTACCCGCCCGGGACCTGCCCGAAGACGTTCTCGACCCCCAACTCGCCCTCGCAGCCGTACTACATCCACTGCTCGTGCCACGGTTCGACCTACGACCCCGCGAACTCGGCGAACAATCTGACCGGGCCCGCGGTGCTCCCGTTGCCTCAGGTCGTCCTCACGACGGACGCTAGCGGCAACATCTACGCCACCGGCCTCATGGGTCCGCCGGTCAACGGCCACCTCAACTCCCTCCAGGGGGACTACGGCGTGGGCAGCACCAGCCAGCTCTCGCGCGAAAGCCCGGTCATCCTCTGCTCGTTCCCCAGCTAGGAGGCAGGTTGACGTCCACCGACTCGAACTGGTTCAACCGTTCGCTGAACAAGGTCTGGGGGTTCGTCGAAGACCGCACCGCGATGCGGAAGTGGGCGCTGAAGCCCCAACCCAACTTCTCCTTCAAACCATCGTACTGGACCGGGTCGTTCGTCGCCGTCGCGCTCTCCTACCAGATCATCTCGGGCGCCCTGCTCCTCCTCTACTACGAGCCCAGCACCAATCCCACGCTCACGGCCTGCGGACAGGCCGCCGGCACGCTGTCGACCGGACCGGCCGCGTGGTGTTCGACGTACTACATCATCCACTCGGTGCCGATGGGCCAGTTACTGCTCTCGAGCCACCTCTACGGCGCCTACGCCATGATCTTCCTGATGTTCATCCACTTCTTCCGCGGCTACTACGTCGGCGTCTACAAGTCGCCGCGCGAGTTCTCCTGGATGGTCGGGACCCTCCTGATGGTCGTGACCATGGGGATGGGGTTCACCGGCTACCTCCTCCCGTACACCCAGATCTCCTACAACGCGACCAACGTCGGGATCGTCCTCGCGCTCCGCCTCCCGACCGTCGGTCCGCTGCTCGGGCCGTTCATCCTCGCGGACGGAACCTCGCAGGGATTGCTCTCGAGGATGTTCGACGCCCACGTGATCCTCCTGCCGCTCGCGCTCGCGGGCCTGTTCTATGCCCACTTCGCGCTGTTCGAGTCCCACGGGATCGCCCCGCCGGCGACGTCGGACCCGCTCCAGCGTCGGCGGTTCAACGAGCACGAGGAGAAGAAGCACGTCCCGTTCATCCCCCACGTCCTGCTCTACACCATCAAGTGGGGACTGCTCTACGTCGGGGTTCTGTTCGGGATCGCGGCCCTCTGGCCGTGGAACCTCCCCACCTACGTCGGCAACACCGCCGCGGCCGCGGTCGTGACCGAGCCCGATTGGTACTTCCTCTGGGTGTTCAAGCTGGTCGACTTCGCGGGCGTGACCCCGGTCATCGCGATCGGCGTGACCAACGTGATCCTGGTCTACTTCCTCTTCCTGCCGTTCCTCGACCGGTCGAAGCGGACCCACCCCAGGGACCGACCCCTGTTCATCTACCTCGCGACGAGCCTGCTCGCGTTCTTCATCCTCATGACCGTGTGGGGCGGGGAGACGCCCGGCGTCCAGATCACCGACCCGACGATCGCGACGACGATCGGTCCGATCTTCGGAGTGAACGCGCTCGTGGTCGGCCTGTTCCACTACCGGTACCACCGGAGCTACCAGCGGCGCCTGGCCGCCCGCCGGTCGACCTTCGCCGGCAACTACCCTCGGGGCGCGCCCGGAAGGTCCGGGACGCCCGCGGCCGCTGCGGAGGTGAAGGCGCTTGACTAGCACCGAGACTCCGAAGTGGCCGACGGGGGTCCTCTGGGGGATCCTCGCGGTGTTCCTCGTCTTCGGCACGGTCGGCCTCGCCGGCGTCGTCTTCGGCCTGACGGGCGCCTTCGCCGGCCAGTTCTGGGACCTCGTCGCCCTCCCCATCGGGGCCGTCGTCGCGGGCCTCTCGTTCCTGTTCATCGCCGGGATCCTGTACCGGGTCGACCGGTACCGCGGCGTCACCGACCGGAGGATCGAACTCTTTGAGTAGCGCCGAGCTGACCCCGGCGGAGTTCGCCCGCCTCCGGGCGCGGGTGCTCGACCTGTACACCGCGGTCATCGCGGTGATGGTCGTCGGGATCGCGATCCTGGCCGGGTACATCATCCTCTGGGTCGGGCCGCTCACCAGTCCGGGCGCGCAGGAGTCGTTCGGCCTCGCGCTCGCCCTCGGCTTCCTGATGGCGACGCTCGCGGTCCACCTCGTCGACCGGATGTACCGGGTCTGGCCCCTCGGGCGGACCGTCCATCCGACCCAGCCCGACCCCATCAACGACCGGGACATGGCCCGGTTCTTCCGGTGGGTCGTCGTCGTCGCGACCGCCGCCTCGGTCGCCTACCTGATCGGTCTCTTCCTCACGAGTTGAACCAAGGAGCACACGATGGATCTCATCACGACCCTCACGGTCATCGCCGTCATCGTCGGATTCGCCGCGTTCCTCCTCTGGGCGTTCAGCTACCACGGACCGTGGCTGGTCCGGAAGCTGAAGACGTGGGTCTTCACGACCGACCACCGGCGCATCGGCCTCATGTACATCGGGGTCGGCATCCTGTTCTTCTTCATCGGTGGGATCTACGCGGTCCTGATCCGCACCGACCTCGGCCTCGTCCAGGGGCTCGGGATGGACCCGCAAACGACCCTCGGGATCACCCCGGACGTCTACTCGACCCTGTTCACGATGCACGGGGTGTTGATGATCTTCATGTTCATCATCCCGACCCTGGCGGGATTCGGGAACTTCCTCGTGCCGTCGATGATCGGCGCGCGGGAGATGGCGCTCCCGAAGATCAACGCGATCGCCTTCTGGATGCTGCCGCCCGCCGGCGTTATCCTGATCCTCTCGAACGCGTATGCCGGGTGGACGGGGTACGTCCCGCTCTCGCTCGAGACCCTGCCCTCCAACCCGAACGGGCCCACCCTCTGGATCCTCGGCCTGCACATCCTCACGATCTCCTCCATGCTGGGGGCGATCAACTTCCTCGTGACGATCCTGAAGCACCGGGCGCCGGGGGTCCACTATTGGAACATGCCCCTCTTCGTCTGGGCCACCCTCATCAACTCCGTCCTGCTCATCTTCGCCCTCCCGTCGCTGTCGATCGCGCTCACCTTCGTGCTCTCGGACCGGACGTTCGGGACCCACATCCTGGCCGCGGCGAACGGCACTCCGCTCGGCGGCGCGCTGCTCTACCAGAACATCTTCTGGTTCTTCGCGCACCCCGAGGTCTACATCATGGTCCTGCCGGCGTTCGGGATCGTCTCGACCGTACTACCGAAGCTCGCGCGCAAGGACATCTTCGGGTACGGGGCGATGGCGATCGCGCTCGGGGTCTTCGCCGTACTGTCGTTCGCGGTCTGGGAGCACCACATGTTCGTGACCGGGATCGACACGAACATTCGGTTCGTCTTCATGCTCGCGACGATGGCGATCGCCGTCCCCTCGGCGGTCAAGACGTTCAACTGGATCGCGACCCTGTGGGGCGGACGGATATGGATGGCCGTCCCGATGTGGTTCTGTTTCGCGTTCATCACCGGGTTCGTCATCGGCGGACTCTCGGGCCTCTTCCTCGCCTCGGTCCCGGTCGATTACCTCTACCACGGGACCTACTTCGTCGTGGCGCACTTCCATTACATCCTGCTCGGCGGGACGTTGATGGCGATCTTCGCGGGGATCTACTTCTACTACCCCGTGCTCACCCGCCGCTGGTACGACCAGCGGCTCGGCCAGGTCCACTTCCTCCTGACGTACATCGGGGTGAACCTCCTCCTCTTCCCGATGTTCCTGCTCGGGGCCGAGGGGATGCCCCGGCGGGTCTACACCTACCTGTGGCAGGGCAACTTCCAGGCGCTCAACTTCGCCTCGACGATCGGTGCGTACATCCTCGGTATAGGTCAACTGGTTTTCTTGTTCAACATGGTCTACAGCTATTTCGCGGGCGAGCATGTCACCACGGCCGACCCGTGGGGGGAGGAGCTCGCCATCAAGATGACCGGGCCGACGGACGCGCCGTTGCCGACCCGCACGCCCCGGCCGGTCCCCACCGCCACGTCGGCCGAGGTCCACTGAGGGACCATGCGCGGCCACGACCTGTTCCGCTGCGCGATCATCTTCGCGGTGGTCCTCTGCTACGCCACGATCCTCCTCGGGGGGAACGTGATGGCGAGCGACAACGGCCTCGCCTGCCCCAGCTGGCCCTCCTGCTACGGGAACGGGAACTTCCTGCCCGCGTTCCAGGGCGGAGCGGCGGTCGAGTGGAGCCACCGGGTGATGGCGTTCTTCCTCGCGGTCAGCGTCACCCTGCTTGCGGGCCTCGCGGTCGCCTTCGAGCGTCGTCGTCCGGCCCTCCTCAAGATGTCGTTGGTCTCGCTCGGGCTGGTCGTGACGGAGGCGCTCCTCGGCGGGCTGGTGGTCAAGAGCTCGCTCCAGGTGCCGCTCGTGCTCACCCATCTCGCGATCGCGACCGCGCTCTTCGGGATCCTGCTCGTCATCGCGCTCCTCGCCAACCTCCGGGAGATGCCGGCCCGGTGGGTCGCCTGGGCCCGTCGGGCGATCGAAGAGGCTCCGCCGAAGCCCGTCAGCGACTCCGCCCCGGGGCCGCAACCGTTCGCGCACGACCCGGGCCGGGTCTCCGTCACCCCCCGGGAAGGCTAAGCGAGCCCCCGACTCCCCCGCGGCGAGGTGGTACCGCCGGTGTCGTCCGCCCCCGAACCTCCAGCCCCGGACCGCTCGCGGGCCGGGGACTGGTGGACGCTCGCCAAGCCGGGGATCACGGCGCTCATCTGCCTCGTCGCGGTCGGAGGGTTCGTCCTCGCCCGGCCGGGTTCGGTCGACCTCCTCGGGCTCGGACTCGTGGTCGGGTTCGGGGCGCTGGCCTCGGCCGGCTCCGGGATGCTCAACCACACCCTCGAGCGCGAGCGGGACCGCGCGATGCGGCGGACCCGCGGCCGACCGCTCGCCTCCTCCCGGGTGGACCCCCGGGCCACGGCCGCGGTCGGGCTCGTCCTGGTCGCGCTCGGGGTCGGCGGCGCGTCCCTCACCCTGAACCCCCTCACGGGGGTCTCGATCCTTCTCGGGGCGGTCACGTACGTGGTCGTCTACACGGCCTGGCTCAAGCCCCGCTCGAGCTGGAACATCGTCATCGGAGGGTTCGCCGGGAGCGCGCCCGCCCTCGCGGGCGGGGCAGCGGCGGTGGGCCATTGGACGCCGGGGGTCCTCGCGCTGGCGCTCCTCGTCTTCCTCTGGACGCCCCCCCACTTCTGGAGCCTCGCCCTCCTGCTGAAGGACGACTACGCGCGCGCGGGCCTTCCGATGCTCCCGCGGATGGACGACCTCGCGTTCTCGGGCCGGGTGGTCGTCGTCACCGCGGCCCTGCTCGACCCCCCGTCCGTCCTGGTCGCGCTCCTCGGACCGGTCGCCTGGCCCGTGGGGGTCGCACTGGTCGCTCTGGCGGTAGGGTTCGTGGCCGTCACGCTCCCCCTGTGGCGGGAGGTGACCCCGCGCCGGGCACGTCGCGGGTTCCTGTACTCGGGACCCTACCTTCTCGGGGTCGTGCTGGCGCTCGTCGTGAACGTCCCCCTCCTCCACTTCGGGTTCGCGCCGAGGTTCTAGGAGCCCCTCACCCGAGGGTGAGTTCGGACGCTGAGCTTATCTCGGGCGCCGTGCCTCGTACTTTGCGATGTCTGCCTCCGACCGGGTCGGAGCCGCGAGCGAACGCACTCGCGACGCCGAGAATGTACTGAAGCGCATGGGCTATTCCCGAGTCGTCCCCGCCCGTCGGGAGCCGACGGCCGAACCCGCCTTCTGGGTCCAGGAATCCGGCGTACCGCGCCGGACCTTCCCGGTGTACGTCCCGGCGGTCCGGGGGGAGGTCGACGCCGGTATCGACCGGTGGGTCGAGGGTGCCCGGGGAGGCCCCCAGTCCCGCCGCGCGATCTTCGTCGTGCCGAACGACTCCGCGGCCGAAGCCGCATGGGCCCGCCTCTCGCGCGCGCCCGGCTCCACGATCGACCACGAGGTCTCCATCCTGGTCGTCCCGAGCGAGCCGAGGGCCGACCCGCCCCCCCACTTCCACCTCCGCTCCGTCCCTCCGAAGGAGGTCCTCCGGATCGCCACCGGGATCGTGGTGGGCCTGTTCCGCCGCGCCCAGTCGTCGGACGGTTCCGCCCCCGTCGATTTCGAGGAGATGCTCGTCCACCTCCGGAGCCGGTTCGGGATCGACGTGCAGCGCTCCCTCGGCGTCCAGTCGGACGAGGACGCCCTGTTCCTGCTCTACCAGCTGGCCCTCCGGGACTCCTACGCACCGGGGGACCCCGGGGCGAACCTGCACCTCCTGGTCCTGAAGCCGACGGGCCCGGCCGCCCGTCTGCCCTGGTTCGCAGCCTGATCGCCGTCGAACCGAAGCCATAAGAACCCCGTCCGGGTCGTTCTGGGGACAGCATGACCGGTCCGACGCAGGTCTACCGGACGCCGTACACCGAATACCCCGGGGGATCGACCCCTCCGGCGGAGATGAAGCCGGAAGAAGGGACGGCGGACCTGTGGGCGTTCTTCTGGCTCGCCTTCGTCAACACCGCGATCATCGTCGGTGTCGGGCTGGCCGCCTGGTTCTACGTCCACTAGCCGGCGCCGGCGCGTCAGGCAACCATTATCTAACTCGGTCGGGTCGGCGCGCCGCCGGCGCGGTTTGGGGCCGTGGGGTAGCTTGGACCATCCTTCTTGCTTGGGGTGCAAGAGACTCCGATTCAAATTCGGACGGCCCCACTCGCGCCGGAAGCCCGACCGCGAGGGGCCGACGGGGCGGGGGGCGTTATGATGCCGCTCCGTCTTCCGCGCCCGTGAGCCGACGCTTTGCCGCCGACCGCCGGCGCGACCCCTACTACCGGGCCGCCCAGGAGCAGGGCCTCCGCTCGCGCGCCGCGTTCAAGCTCGACTACCTCAACACCCGATTCCACGTGCTGCCGAAGGGGGCGCGGGTGCTCGACCTGGGGGCGGCGCCGGGCGGCTGGTCGCTCGTCGCCCGCGACCGGGTCGGACCGAGGGGGAGCGTCGTCGCGGTCGACCCTCGGGTGGTCGAACCGATCCTGGGCGTCGAATACGTTCGCGGGCGCGTCGGTGACCCCCGCCTGCCCGGCCGCCTGGGTCCGGGGACGTTCAAGGTCGTGCTGTCGGACATGTCGCCCTCCATCAGCGGAGCCTACGCGACCGACCACGCCCGGTCGGTGGGCCTCGTGCGGGACGCGTTGAACCTCGCGCTGCAAGTCCTCGCCCCCGGGGGAATGTTCGTCGCCAAGGTGTTCGACGGGGACCTTCTGGACGAGCTGCAAGCCGAGGTGGGGCGCTCGTTCGCCGAGGTCCGCCGGACGAAACCGCCGGCGTCGCGCGAAGGCTCCTCGGAGACGTATATCATCGCCCGCGGATTCCTCGGCGAGGGACCGCCCGGGCCCGGATCGGGACCCGAAAGGCGCTCGAGCCCCGCTATATAGACCCATACTATACGCCGGCTCCGCGCCTTCGCCGCCTGTTTCGAGGTCTGTTTACTCGTGATCCGGTTCGGACCTGCGGGGATTCCACTCTCGTGTAAGGGGCGGACGCTCCGCGACGGCATCGCCGACGTGCACCACCTGGGCCTCACGGCGATGGAGGTCCAGTTCATCAAGGTCAATCCGCTGACGCGCGTCGTCTTCGACGAGGAGGTCGGCAAGATCCCGAACGAGCTCCTCCAGCAGCTCGTCGTGAACGTCGGGCCGGGCGCGCCGGCCCTCGGGCCACCGCTCGCCCCGGCGTTCACGGCGCCGGTGAAGCGCAAGGACCAGATGACGACGCTCACGTGGAGCCTGGCCAAGGACCACAGCGACCTCGACCAGACCAAGCAGCTCGCACGGGCGCTCGACGTCGACCTCACGCTCCACGCGCCGTACTACGTCGATTTCTTCGGCTCGACCGACGCCCGCGAGCAGTCGACCCGCCAGATCCAGTGGTCCGGGGTCCTCGCCTACGGACTCGGCGCGCGGCTCGCGGTGACCCACCTCGGGTTCTACGGGGGCGGGCCCCGGCCCGATTCGATCCAGGAGCTGACGGAGATCGTCACCGACCTCTCCGCGTGGCTCCGCACGTTCACGAAGGGGACGGTCCGCCTCGGGATCGAACCGAGCGGCCACCCGGACGTCTTCGGCTCCCGCGAGGAGGTTCTCGAACTGGTCCGTCACGTCAAGGGCACGGTGCCGGTGTTCAACGTCCCGCACCTCGCGGCGCGGGAACGCTCGACGTTCGACACCGCCGAGACGATCGCGCCCGTCATCAGGGAGTTCGTGGCGGCGTCGGACGGCCCGCTCTACGGACACTTCTCCGGCGTCGAGCTGTACGGGCCCGGCGAGTTCCGCCTCACCCCCATCAAGCGGGGGCAGGTCCGCTTCGACCCGCTCGCGGAGCTCCTCGCCGAGCGCGACTATGACGTCAGCGTGATCTCGAGCTCCCCGCTGCTCGAGCACGACGCGATGTACATGAAGCTCCTGTACGAGCGGGCCCTCACCAAGCGCTGGACGCGGTTGCACGCCCCGCCGGCGCCCAAGCCCGCGCTGCCGAAGGTGAAACCGGTCCTCGTCAAGGGCAAGCCCGCGACGATCGCCCCCGCGCGTCCGTCGCACGGGAAGGCTCCCCCACCCCGAAAGCCCGTGCCCCTGCCCGCCGCCCGCCACGGGACGAGCCGCCCGACGGCCGTGCGCCACCGGTCGAAACCGTCGGAGGTGCGCAAGCATGCCCGCCCCTCGCGCCGGTAGCCCACCGGTCTACCTTCGGTCCCAGCGGTACATCGCGGAGCACGTCAGCGCGGCGCTCGAGCGGCTCGACGCGGCGCAGGTCCGCGCGGCGGTCGACATCCTGAGCCACGCCCCGCAGATCTTCGTCTACGGGGCCGGCCGAAGCGGGATCATCGGCCGCGCGTTCGCCATGCGGCTCGTGCAGACGGGGCTCACCGCCTACGTGATCGGCGAGAGCGTGACGCCGATCGTGAAGAAGGGGGACGCGGTGTTCATCCTCTCCGGGCAGGGCGAGAGTTCGTCGTCCATCCAGACCGCCAACATCGTGCGCCGCGAGGGGGCGGAGCTCGTCGTCCTCACGGCGAAGGCGTCGTCGAAACTGGCCCACGCGGCGACGGTCCTCCTCGCCATCGAGCTCCCCGACGACCCGGATCGGTCGCGCTACGCCCCGCTCGGGACGATCTTCGAGGCCGCGAGCCTCCTCCTCACCGACGGGCTGATCGCCGAGATCCTGGTCGCGCACGGCGAGACCGAGGCGTCCATGCGACGCCGCCACGCCATCATCGTCTAGCCCGGCCTTCGGCCTAAACTTTAAGGAGCGCCGGGCCTCAGCCGGACCGTGCCGACCCGCGCGACCCGCGTCGAGGGAACCTTGGTCCCGATCCCGACCCGATTCTTCGTGACGAGCGGGAAGGGGATCAACAAGACCAGCGAACTGAACGCCTTCGACCTCGCGCTCCTCCAGGCGGGGATCGGGGACCAGAACCTCGTCAGCGTCTCCTCGGTACTCCCGATCGGGATCCGCCAGGTCGACCGGACCAAGATGGCCCGGGGCGCCATCACGCACGCCGTCCTCGCACGCTTCAGCGGCGGCGAGGGCGAGGTCGTCAGCGCGGGGATCGCCTACGGGTTCCGTACCGACGGCCAGGGCGGCTACGTCGCGGAGGGCCACGTCCACGGCACCCAGCGCTCGCTGAAGGAGTTCCTGAAGTGGCGGATGGAGGAGATCGCGCACTTCCGCGGCGTCGAGCTCCGCCGCATCAACTACCGGACGGAGGAGCTCTCGATCCCGATGGACCACTACGGGGTCTGCATCGCCGCGTGCGTCTTCCTGCCCTGATCCGGGGCCTCCGACCCTCGTCCGGGCGCGCTCCGCCCGCGGCGGACTACTCCCTTCGGGGCCGGACGGTCTCGTACGCGACGACCTCCGCCCGCACGAGCGGCAGCGCGTCGTGCACGCGGACGACCAGGTCCTCGACGAACCGCCGGGGGATCGTTCCCCAGAGGTCGAAGGAGAGCGCGTGCGACCGTTCCCGGTGGAGCCGGCGGACGACGAAATCGAGGCGGAGCCGGTCCGGTCCCGAGAGGCGGGCGGCGAACGAGCGCGCGCGCCCGACCGGGGCCCACGACTCGTCGGACAGCGCGTTCACCAGATGGGCGACCGGCTCTGCGAGTCGGACGTGGGTGGGCTCGGGGAGCGGAAGCCAACCACCGGGCCTCGCTTCCCAGTGGTCGACCCGGCGGAATCCGGCGCCGGAGAGCGCGCGCAGGAGCTGTCCGGTCATCTGGAGAAGATCTTCGGCCGACTCGACCTCCCGCTCGTGGAGCAAGGAGGTGAGGGGGCCGAGAAGCGCCAGCGGCTCCGCGCGGTACCCCTCGTGCTCGACATCGAGCTCGACCTCGACGTGGGTGAAGCGCAGCGTACGGTCCCGGCCCATCGACCGGGGCCATTCGAGTACCGGCGGGCCGACCGGCCGTTTCCGGGCCGGGCGGCGGGAGGAGGACCGTGCCATCGGTGGCCACTCCCCCGGTACCCTGAAGAGACTTTGCCTGGTCCCGCAAGGGGACCGTCGGGCGGGGAGTTAGAGCAACTTCCGGAACAGCAGTTTGTCCTCGAGACTGCCCTCGATGGCGAGCCGGCGCGTCACGAGGGCCTTCATGGGCCCGATCTCCTTGGCCACGAGGCCTCGGAACGTCGCGACATCGGTGATGATCCTCACGTCGGACTTCGGTGGGGATCCGGTGCGGAGCCCCGTCAACCGGCCGCCGCGCAGGTCTACGGCGTACGTCCCCTCGTCCCGGAGACGCACCTCGATCGTGCGCTCGATCCCGTCCAGCTCCTCGGCCATCGCCGGCGTCTTCTCCGCGTGGCGGTTGAACCGGTCGACGAGTGCCGCGAGGGTGTCTTCGATCGTCATGGTGCGAACTGATCCAGCGTCACAGCCGGTGGAACTTCCTTAACCCTTCCCATCGTGGCCCAAGAAACGCGGAGCCAGCTCGGGGGCGAATCCACCCGACGGAGGTGGTCGCGCACGAACTCGACCGTGTGCAGGTCGGACGGATAGCCGCTCCCGATCCCGTCGCCCAGCGTGGCGCGCAGGCGGGCGAGCGCCCGGTCCCGGCGCACCTTGGCGACGATGGATGCGGCGCCCACGAGCGGGTCCTCCCGGTCGGCATGGTGGCGGGCCAGGACCCGGACCCCTCCGCCGGCCCGGGCCGAGACGTGGCGTCCGAAGCGCGCCTCGTTCGTATCGCACGCATCCACCCGCGCTTCCTCCGCGCCGAGCCGACGGATCACGGTCCCGAACGCCGCGGCCTCGAGGTCGTTGAGCCCGTTCCTGCGAACGGCCCGATCGACGGTCCGAGGGGAGAGCGCGACGGAGGCGATGTCGCCGATTCGGGCGAGGCGCGCGTAGACCTCCTCCCGCGCGGCGGCCGAGAGCTCCTTCGAGTCGCGCGCGCCGGCTGACCGCACGGCATCGAGCTCGGTGTGGTCCGCGGCGAACGCTCCGACGACCAGGGGGCCCACAAAGCTCCCGCGTCCGGCCTCGTCCACCCCCACGATCCGCATCGTTCGACCCGGGGAGCGAGGAGGGTTTCGGACGCTTAAGCCCGGCCGAGCAAACCCCTCGCACCCGCGGACGTTCGGCGGTTGCGCCGGGCCTTTAGCCCCGGAGCGCCTTGCCGCCGGACCCCCGGAGGGACGGGGAGATGGACACCTACTCCGAGTATCGGGGGTACCGGCAGCTGCCGCGCCCCTGCCGCACGATGTTCGAGAACGACCCGCACCCCGTGGGGTCGATCGACCGGGTGCTGTGGGAGTCGATGGTCCGACTCTGTCCCGCGACGGCCGCCCGCCTCTATGGGGAGTTCACGTCGACGAAGGTCGGCTATCGACCCGGCATGCGCCCCCAGCTGGAGCGCATCGTGCTGGCCCTGGACCTCGGCGACCGTTCACCGGAAGAGCGGGTCGCCGCGATCGTCCGGTTCGCGGCGGGGCTCGCCCCGACGGGGCCAGTACCGCGGGAGGAGATGAAATTCGGCGGGTCCGAGGAGGAGATCGTCGTACGGGGTTCGGACTGGTGCACCGATGTCGCCCGGGTCGCCTGCGGTCTGTTCCAGGTCGCGGGGCTCCCCTCCCGGCTCGTGGTCCTGCAGGACACGGGACAGGCGTACAGCGGCCACACGCTCGTGGAGACGTGGCGTGCGGGAAGCTGGGGTGCGGTCGATGCGGTGGGGAACGTGACCTACCGGACCGAGGTCGGAACTCCGGCCACGACCTGGGACCTCATGAGCCGACCCGAGCTGCTCGAGGCCCAGCCGGTCGGGGGCACGAGCGCCGGGGCGCGCCGGGGGCAGTTCTCCTGGGCGGCCATCACGAACTACGCGCTCGGACCGCTCGACTCGGCCGACTACTCCGTCGGCGCGATCAATCAGTACTACCGGACGATCCTCACCATGTCGGACCAGGGCTGGCCCGGCGGCCTCCGATGGCTGTTCGGGGAGGACCACACCCACTGACCGTCCGGGTCGAGGGAACGTCGGGACTCGGCCCCCCGGGGGCGTACCCTCGGTCCGGCCATGGACGGCCGACACCCTCGTCCAAGAAACGTCATATACGCCACCCCGGTCGGCCCGACCTCCCCCGGAGTTTCATGGGCATCTGGCAGGGCCGCTCGCGTCGCAAGCGCACGGGCGGACGCCTTCGCCCCATCCGGAAGAAGCGCCGGTTCGAGATCGGACGGGAGCTTCAGTCCGCGACCCTCGGCGGAGACATCGTCAAGCGCTACCGCGTCCGCGGGGCGAACCTGAAGCTCCGCATCCTCACGGCCGAGACGATCAACGTCTTCGACCCGGCGACGAAGAAGACGCAGAACGCCAAGATCGTGACCGTGCGGGAGAACCCGGCGAACCCGAACTACGTTCAACGGAACATCATCACCAAGGGTGCGATCCTCGAGACGGAGCTCGGCCTGGTCCGCGTACGCTCCCGACCGGGTCAGGACGGGGTCCTGAACGGCGTCCGCGTCGCCGCGCCCACCGGCTCGGCGTGAACCGTCCCGCGGGCCCACGATGCCCGACCATTTCTACATCTATCCGACCTACCTCGGGCGGGAGCGCACCCGCAAGGACGGCCGGCGCGTGCCGGCCGCGCTCGCGCTGGCGGACCTGACGGCGGAAGAGATCGTGGCGGCGGCGCAGCACCTCGGCTTCAAGGCCGAGCTCGAGTCCGACAAGCAGTATCCCCGTACGGCCGGTTCGTTCGATGGCCGCGTCAAGGTCGTCAAGAAGGGTACGGTCACGAAGGCCGCCTTCCTCCGGACGGTCGCCGGAGAGCTCGCCCGACGGCGGGCCGCGGGGGGGAAGAAGTAGGTGGAGGAACCGGGCACCGTCTACTTCACCGGCACGGCGGGGGCCGGCAAGACCTCGTTCGTCCGGGCGTTCGCGGAATGGCTGAAGACCGCCGGCTACGACTCGACGGTCGTCAACCTCGACCCGGGGCTCGAAGGGACGGATTTCGAACCGGACGTCGACATCCGGGAGTGGGTGCGGCTCGCCGACATCCAGGACGAGTACGGGCTCGGCCCGAACGGCGCCCAGGTCGCGGCGGCCGACATGATCGCGCTCAAGATCTTCGACGTGAAGCAGGCCGTCCAGGAACTGAAGTCGGACTACGTGCTCATCGACACGCCCGGCCAGATCGAGCTGTTCGCCTTCCGGGAAGCGTCGAAGGCGATCGTGGACGCCCTGAGCGGGGACCGGTCGGCGATCGCCTTCCTCTTCGACCCCGCGCTCGCCCGCACGCCGGGCGGATTCGTCTCGTTGATGATGCTCTGTGCCACGGTCGAGTTCCGCTTCCGCCTCCCGATGGTCAACGTCCTCACGAAGGTCGACGCGCTCCCCCCGGAGCAGCTCGCCCGGGTCACCGCATGGTCGGAGGAGCCCGGCGCGCTCTACGAGGCGGTCTCGGGCGAGACGCCGACCCCGGACGCGCAGCTCTCGACCGAGCTGTTCCGGGCCCTCGAGACGATGGGTTCGCTCACCGGGCTCATCCCGACCTCCGCGAAGGAGGGGACCGGCCTCGAAGCGTTCTACCAGGGCTGCCAGCGGGTCTTCGGGGGCGGCGAGGACCTCGAACCGTCCCACGCCCCGTCCAACGACTGACCCTCTACTCCTCGGTGAAGAAGAGGCCCATGCCGGCGGACGCCGCGTCCTCCTCGTCCCGGAAGCGCTGGTGGAGCTTCTCGCCCTCGGCCGGAGGCAGGGCCGTCCCGACGGCCGCGAGGAGATCCTTCGCCCGTGCGACACCTTCGGTCGACCCTTCGACCAGCACGTAGGTCCGGTCGGCCGGGCCGCCCATCGCGGCGGCATCGCGGACCTTTTGGCTCTGCCGGGACACAACGTCGTCCTTCAGGGCCGCGTCGAGCTCGGTCCGCTTCGAGGTAGGTACGCTGAAGATCGTCCACGCCATCGGCCCCTCGACCGTCCGCCCCTATTTGGGGGTTCGCTCGCGGGTCGCGGAAAGGCAGATAGCGGGCGCGGTCGTCCGTTCGCCATGTACGCGCGGACCACGGAGTCGCCGGTGCTCCTGCTCGGTGCCGCGCACGTCATCGACCTGTCGGTCCCGCTCCGCTCGGTCCTTGCCGGCCGGGTGCTGGACGGACTCGCGGTCGAGCTCGACCCGGAGCGGGCCGGCTCCCTCTTCGCCCCGTCCTCCCACCGCCGCGACCGGAGCGGGCTGCCTCTGATGACGCGGCTCTGGGGCCTCATCCAGCGCCGGCTCGGCTCGGAGCTCGGGGGCGGCGAGGCCGGCGCGGAGATGAAGGTCGCCGCCCTCGTAGCCCAGGAGCGGCAACTCCCCCTCTTCCTGATCGACGACCCGCTCCGGCTGACGGTCATGCGCCTCGTCCAGTCGATGCCGTTCAGGGAGCGGGTGCAGTTGCTCTTCGGAGCGTTCGTCGCGCTGTTCCTCCCGGCCCGTCTGGTGACCCGGGAGATGGACAAGTACGCCGCCTCCCCCGAGGAGTACACCGACCAGCTTCGGCTCGCCTCGCCGACGCTGGCGCGCGTGCTGCTGGACGAGCGGAACGAGCACATGGCCGAACGTCTGGTCGTCCTGCGCACCCGGGGCTACGGACGGATCGCGGCGGTCGTCGGGGACGCGCACCTGCCCGGTCTCGCGGCCGCCCTGGGCCGCCGGGGCGTCGCGGTCGAGTCGATCCCGTTCGCGCAGCTGCGCGAGGTCAAAGGACCGTCGTCTGTCCCTTCGTAGCCGCGTCGACCGAGAGGACGAACGCGTCGGCGAGCTCCGAGACCTCGGAGCCGATGTGCTCCTCGAGGCGTCCGGCGTCGGAGAGGCTGCTGATGGGAGGTGCGACCGGGAGCTGGCCGAGCACCGGGATCCCGTACTCCTCCGCGATCTGAGCGACCTTGCTCGGGCCGAAGAGCTCGATCCGACGGCCGCAGTCCGGACAGGAGAGGTAGGACATGTTCTCCACGAGACCGAGCAGCGGGACGTGAAGCTCGCGGGCCATGTTCATCGCCTTGCGAACGATGAGCGCCGCCAGGTCCTGCGGCGTGAGGACGAAGACCATCCCGTCGATGGGGATCGTCTGGAAGACCGTGAGCGGCACGTCGCTCGTTCCCGGCGGCATGTCGATGAGCAGGTAGTCGAGCGCCCCCCAGTTCACGCCGCCGAAGAATTGGGTGATGAGGCGGGTGACCAGCGGACCCCGCCAGATGACGGGCGTCCGCTCGTCCTCGACCATGAACTGGGAGGAGACGACCGGGATTCCGGTGCGCGAGAGCGCGGGCTCGATCCCTTCGCCGCGGTCCGTGAGGGGGCCCGTGAGTCCGAGGAGCTTCGGGATCGAGGGTCCGGTGATGTCGGCATCGAGGATCCCGACGGTCAACCCCCGGCGTCGCAGCTCGGTCGCGAGAAGGGCCGTCGCGGTCGATTTTCCGACCCCGCCCTTTCCGCTCCCCACCGCGACGACGTGGCGGATCCGCCCCTTGTCCATCCGCTGGATGACGCTGCCCGGAGGGCCCCGCCGCGTCGGGCCGGGAGGGGTCGATGTGGGGTGGCCTGCGGTAGGGGGAGCGTCGGGCGTCACAGACCGTTGCACGCCGGGGCGTCTATATTATGGAGGCTCCACGGCCTAGCCCCGCCGGTGGAAACCGATGGCGGAGCCGCGCTCGGAAGGACTGGACGAGTTGTTCGAGCCGAAATCCATCGCCGTGATCGGCGCTTCCAACAAACCGGGGACCGTCGGCGGCACCCTCTTCCGAAACATCCTGCAGGCCGGCTACCGCGGCGTGGTCTACCCGGTGAACCCTTCCTGGCCGAGCGTGTCGGGCGTCCACTGCTATCCGGATATCGAGCATCTCCCCGAGGTCCCGGACCTCGGCATCATCATCGTGCCGGCCCAGCACGTCAACGGGGTCGTCGAGGAGCTCGGGCGCGCGGGGACCCGCGGGGTCATCGTCATCTCGTCCGGGTTTCGCGAGGTCGGCGGGGAGGGGATCGCTCTCGAGGATGAGGTCATACGGACCTCCCGGAAGTACCGGATGTCCCTCGTCGGCCCGAACTGCTTCGGGCTCCTCAACACCGACCCGAGGATCAGCCTGAACGCGACCTTCAGCGAGAACCTTCCGCCCCGCGGGAACATCGCGTTCGTCTCGCAAAGCGGGGCCCTCTGCGCCGGCATCCTCGCGTACGGGATCGCCGAGCGGATCGGGTTCTCCCAGTTCGTTTCCGTCGGCAACCGCGCGGGGGTCGACGAGAACGACCTCCTCCGGTCGCTGGGCCGCAACCCCGCGACCCGGGTCATCCTGCTCTACGTCGAGAGCCTCGCGAACGGCCGACGCTTCCTCGAGGCCGCGCGCGAAGTGACCGAGATCAAGCCGGTGTTGGTCATCAAGAGCGGCCGGACGCCCGCCGGGGAGCGCGCGGCGCGGAGCCACACCGGCTCGCTCGCCCAGTCCGGGCGCGACCAGCTCTACGACGCGCTGTTCGACCAGTCGGGCGTGGAACGCGTCGAATCGATCGGGGAACTGTTCCGGAACGCGAAGGTCTTCTCGGCCGGACTGCACCTGGACGGACCCCGCCTATCGATCCTCACGAATTCCGGCGGTCCCGGCATCGTGGCCGCGGACGCCGCGGGACGGCGGCACCTCGACCTGCAGCTCCCCTCGGACGGGGAGCGCTCCAAGCTCGCCCGGATCCTCTCGCCGTGGGCGGCCATCGCCAACCCCGTCGACATGACCGCGGATGCGGGGCCGACCCAGTGGACCCAGGCGCTGCGGATCATCCTCGCCGCCCCCCGGACCGACGCGGTGCTCGCGATCTCCACGCCGACCGGTACCCTCACCGGGGCGGCGATCGCCAAGGCGATCCTCGAAGCGCACAAGGGGAGCCCGAAGGCGCTCACCGCGTGCCTCTTCGGCCTGACCGACCTTTCCGAGGATGTCGCCACCCTCGAAGCCGGCGGCGTGCCGACGTTCACCTTCCCGGAGGAGGCCGTCCAGGGGATCGGGAGTCTCGCGAACTACCGCGCGTGGCTCAACCGGCCCCGAACCGAGGTGCGGAAGTTCCCGGTCGACCTGCCTACGGCCCGTAAGGTGATCGCCCGCGCCCGGCGCGACGGCGTGTCGGTCCTGCCCGAGTATGCGGCACGTGAGCTGCTCTCCGCCTACGGGATCCCGTTCGCGGCCGTGCGGCGGGTCCGCACCGCCGACGAGGCGGTCGCCGCGGCGAAGGAGGTCGGCTTCCCCGTCGTCCTCAAGGTCGCCTCCCCCGACATCTCGCACAAGACGGAAGTCGGTGGAGTGCTCTTGCACCTCGACGACGCGGCCGCGGTCCGGGACGCCGTCCGCGCGATGACGAAGAGCCTGCGGGTCCGGGCGCCCACGGCGCGCATCGAGGGGTTCGAGGTCGAGGCGGAGGTCCGGGGAGGCAAGGAGGTCCTGATCGGGCTCCAGCGGGACCCCGGGTTCGGTCCGATCGTCGTCTTCGGGCTCGGCGGGATCTACGTCGAGGTGCTCCGGGATGTCACCTTCCGTCTCGCCCCGGTCCGCCCGCTCTCGGCCCGCCACATGATCGAGTCGGTGAAGGCGTTCCCGCTCCTCCAGGGGGTCCGCGGCGAGCCCCCCTCCGACCTGGACGCGCTCGCCGAGGCGATCGAGCGGGTCTCGCAGCTCGCGGTGGAACTGCCCGAAGTGGCGGAACTGGACCTCAATCCGCTCATCGTGCGGGGGGTCGGCGCCGGGGTCGTCGCGGTGGACGCACGGATCGTGCTCGCTCCTCCTTCCACACCGGTACGGTCCGTTTCAGCCGGTCGATCAGGAACCGCGTCGCCGCGAACGCCTCGCTCCGGTGGCCGCACGCCGCCCCGACGATAACGGCGACCTCTCCCACCGGGACCCGCCCGACCCGGTGCCAGGCGACCGTCCGGCCGGCGCCGAACCGCCGGCGGGCCTCGACCTCGAGCGCGCGCAGGGCGGCGAGGGCCGGTGCGGTGTGCGCTTCGTAGACGAGCGCGAGGACCGGTCCCTGGGGGGTGGGGTCCGCCCTGACTCGGCCGGCGAAGAGGACCACCCCGCCGAGCGTCGGGTCCTCGAGCTCCCGGAACGCGGCCGCGAGGGAGAGCGGGCGGGGGCTCAAGCGCACCGACATCGCTAGCCTCCCCCATACGGCGGGTGGATCGCCAGCTCCGAATCCGGCCGCACGCGCGCGTTGACACCGACCGCCTCGTTGTCGAGGAAGTACCGACAGTGGGGGAGGATCGGAGCGACGGAGGGATGGGCCCGTGCCAACCCGGCCAGGACCTCCCCCACGGTCGCTCCCTCCGCCGGGACCGGCCAGGACAATGTGCGGGCCCCGACGGCGGTCCGGGCGGTGGCGAACAGCAGCAACCGGGCACGGCCGTCCCCTCGCGCGGGGCCCCGACGGTTGGTTCCGGTCGGTGTCATCACCGGCGGAGCGCACAACCGATTAATACGGATGGCCTCTCGATAATCGGATGTACGATCTCTCGGTACGTGCGGGGGGCCAGGCCGGCGACGGCATCGCCTCCGTCGGCGAGACGATCGCCCGCTGCTTTTCCCGGATGGGCCTCCACGTCTTCGGGATCAATGCCTACCAGTCCGTGATCCGGGGGGGCCATGTCTGGTACCAGGCCCGCACCGGTGACGGACGACCTCGCTCGCAGGGTGACGGGCTCGACATCCTGTACGCCCTCGACCGCCAGACGGTCGACGTCCATGCGGCCGGCATCCGCCGGGGCGGGACCGTCGTGTTCGACCCCGAGAAGTTCGCCGTCGCTCCGAGCGAACTTCCCGCGGGCGTGACCGCCCTTCCCGTCCCGACGCTCGAATTCGCCCGAAAGCACACGAGCCAGTCGATCCTTCAGAACGCCGGCGGGATCGGGGCGACGGCATTCCTCGCCGGGGTTCCGCTCGACCTCCTGCACCAGGTGCTCACCGACTCGTTCGGCCGGAAGGCGGGAGACGTCGTGACGTGGAACCTCGGCGCCAGCGCCGACGGGTATCACTTCGCCGAGGCCCACGCGAGCGCGAACGCCTCCGCGGTCCGGAAGGGCGGCGCTCCCAAGCTGCTCATGACCGGCAACCAGGCCATCGCGCTGGGGGCGGCGGCGGCCGGCTGCAAGTTCCTCGCCCAGTACCCGATGACCCCCGCCTCGGGCGTGCTGCATTGGCTCGCCGCCCACGCCCAGAGCCTCGGGATCTTCGTCAAACAAGCCGAGGACGAGATCGCCGCGATCAACATGGCGATCGGGGCGTCGTACGGCGGCGTGCGGTCGATGACCGCGACCAGTGGGGGAGGGTTCGCGCTGATGGTCGAGGCGATGGGCCTCGCCGGCATGACCGAGACCCCGCTTGTCGTCGTCGAGTCGCAACGGGCCGGTCCGTCGACCGGTCTTCCCACGAAGACGGAGCAGGGCGACCTCAACATGATGCTCGGCGCGGGGCAGGGCGAATTCCCCCGCGCGATCCTGGCCCCGTCCGACGCCGCCGACGCCTACCGGTCCACGATCCGGGCGTTCGACCTCGCCGAGGCGTACCAGACGCCCGTGCTGGTCGCGAGCGACCTCCACCTCTCGGAGAGCCACTTCACCGTGGACCGGGACGAGGTGTCGCTCGACATCGACCCCGTGAGCCTCTTCACCGTCCAGCCGAACGGCCACGACTACAAGCGCTACCAATACACCGACTCCGGGGTATCGCCCCGCGCGCTCCCCGGCCAGCCCGGGCTCCAGTTCGTCGCCGGCTCGGACGAGCACGACGAACAGGGGCATCTCATCTCGGACGTCCGCTCGGGGATCCCGCGCTGGGTGGCCGAGCGGACCCGGATGATGGACAAGCGGATGAGCAAGCTGCGCGGCCTGCTCGCCGACGCCGCCCCACCCGTCCTCGAGGGGCCGGCGGACGCCCCGCTCACCTTCGTCGCGTGGGGATCGACCGTGGGGGCCGTCCGCGACGCGATGAGCCAGCTCACCGCCCAGGGCCAGGCGACCAACCTCCTCTACTTCCCGACCGTCTACCCGCTCGATCCGGCGGGCGTGGCGAGCGCGCTCCACCGGGCCCACCGCACGCTGCTGGTCGAAGCGAACTACATGGGCCAGTTCGGCAAGCTCGTCCGCGCCGAGACGGGGGTCGACCTCTCCGAACGACTCCTCAAGTACGACGGGGAGCCGTTCTATCCCCACGAGATCGTCGCCCGCGGGTTGGAAGTGATGAACCATGGCGGACAGTAGCGCGCGGGTCGTCCCGACCCCCACCGGCAGCCCACTCCCGCTCATCGCGAAGTCCACCACCAAGCCAACCTGGTGCCCCGGCTGCGGCGACTTCGGCGTCGTCGCGGGGATCGAGATGGCCGTGAAGCGGCTCCAGATCCCGAGCCACAACGTCGTGATCGTTTCGGGGATCGGATGCTCCTCCGACCTCCCGCACTTCCTCTCCTCCTACGGGTTCCACGGGCTCCACGGCCGGTCGCTCCCGGTCGCGGAAGGGATCCGCTGGGCCAACCACGGCCTCACGGTCATCGGCACGGGCGGGGACGGGGACGGGTTCGGCATCGGGGTGGGCCACTTCATCCACGCGATGCGGCGGAACGTCGACCTCACGTACGTGACGATGGACAACCAGATCTACGGGCTGACGACGGGTCAGGCGAGCCCGACGTCCGTGATGGGCCAGAAGACGAAGTCCACCCCGGGCGGCGTGATCGAGCAACCGGTCGACCCGATCTCCCTCGCGCTCGCGGCGGGGGCGACCTACGTCGCCCGGGGGTTCTCGGGGGACGTGAAGCAGCTCGCCGACCTGATCGCGGGGGGCATCCAGCACCACGGGTTCTCCTTCGTCGACGTGTTCAGCCCCTGCGTCACCTACAACAAGATCAACACGTTCGACTTCTTCCGCCAGCGCGTCTACAAGCTCGAGAGCGCGGGGCACGACCCGACTGACCTCGTCGCGGCGTTCCGGCGCTCGCTCGAGTGGGGCGAGAAGATCCCGATCGGTCTGTTCTACAAGACCGACCGGCCGAGCTACGAGGACCTCGACGAGGTGCTCGCGGCCGGGCCGCTCGCGCACCAGCCGGCGGGGATGAAGGGCCGCGGGGACATCCTCGACGAGTTCGTCTAGGACGGTCCGGGGCCGCCGCCCGGGGCGGACGGGAACTCGAAGAGGTAGGCTCCGCCCTCGGAGAACAGCAGGGGGAGGCCGTGCTCGATGAGCGGGCTTGCGGAGAACGGCGGGAAGAGCGTGCTGGAGGTCCCGGTGACGAGGATGTACTCGACGTGCAGGGCCCGCAGCGCCGGGATCCCGCCCGGAGCGAGGGTCGCATTGGTCAGCTCCTGGACCACGAGCGAGTACGAGGTGTTGAGACGCGTCCAGCCCGGGACCATCGGGTAGAGCAGCACCGCCGTCGGGTCGTAGGCCGGCAGGAACTCGCCGGCGCTCCCCGGCGCTACGAGCACCCGGGCCCCCCCGGGCAGATGCGCGCCGGCGTACGAGAGCAGGTCGAAGTCCGCGGACGTGACGTTCCCGAAGTCGGTGTAGAGGGTCGTCAGGACCGGCGCGAGCTGGGTCGGGGTGAGCACCGCGCCGGGGAGCACGATCGCGAGGGCGACGAGGAGCGGGAGGGCGGCGGCGGCCTCGCGTCGCCCCCCATCCAGGCGCCAGGCCCGGGCGCGCGGGCTCGCGCCGGCCGTCGCTGCCGTCCGGCGGTTCGCCCGCACCGCCCATTCGAAGGCGAACAGCAGCGGGAGCGTCGCAATGAGCGCATAGACCGTCAGTAGCCAGATCGAGGCCTCGGGCTCGCTGATCACTTGGGCCAGTAGCCCGAGCGGGCCGCCGCCGGAACCCGCCCAGTCCACCCCGAGGAGCCCGATGGTGGCGAGCACGGCTCCGAGCAGGAAGGCCCGGACCTCGACGAACCGGGAACCGAGCGTCCACCGTCCGGTCAGGAGGAGGATCGCGAGTCCCACGGTGAAGAGCACGACCAGCTCGGCGCGGAGCACGGGCACGGGCGAAAGCCAGGTGTCGTTCGGCCCGAAGAGGTATGGGTCGACGTACCCGAGGAAACGCGCGGAGGCGGAGCCGGGGGACGGGATCGGGGACGGACCTGCGCCGGGGACGTACCCCGGCATGACCACCCCTTGGGCGAGCACGAACCAGGTGGGGAGCAGGGGGAGGAGGGAGACGACCACCGCGGTTCCCCAGCGGGCCAACCATCGGCGGGCCGATCCGGCGAACCGGGGCGCGGCGAGCAGACCCATCAGGAGGAGCGCCGGACCCAGCCATTCGGCCCCAACCGGGTTCAGCGCGGCCGAGTACCCGAGCACCAGACCGAACCCGACGGCGTCCCCGACCGTCGGTATCGCCCGCATCCAACCGGTTGCCTGGGCTGCGAGCCAGAGGATGAGCGGGAAGGCGAAGACGAAGTCGTTGCTCCCGCCGACCAGCACCCGCGTCCAGCTGGCGACGACCGCGAGCACCAGGGCGAAGGCGAGCCCCCCGACGTCCCCCCCGAGGAGCCGGCGACCGAGGACGAACCCCCCGACCGGCGCGAGAGCGATGAAGAGCGGCGTGAGCAGGAGACTCGCTCGGGCCCCCGGCAGGCCCAGTAGGAGCTGGGCCGCGCCCAGCCAGGCGGTCGAACCCTGGGGATAGAGGATCCCGAGGGAAGCGGAGGGGAGGAAGGAGAGCGCGAGCTGGTGGCCCTGGAGGAGTTGGGAGGTGTAGAACGTGAGGAGGCTCGAGTCGTAGGTGTTTCCCGTTCCGACCGGGAGGGCAACCGCGACCTCGAACACCAGGAGCGCGAGGCCGGCAAGTTCGGCGACGAGGGCGGCCGGTCGGAGAAAGGGTCGAAGGAGAGATCGGAGGGTCAGGTTCTCGGAGCGCCCTCGACGGACTGCCGTCCACCCGACCCCGAAGGTGCCGGCCGCCAGGAGGGCCAAGACCGTGACCAGCGAGAACCCTCCGATGGGGAGGGCCGCGAGCAGGTAGAGGACCGCGCCCCCGAGGAAGAAGTTGAGGAGGCCGCGCTCGACCGCCTCCAGGTGGCGCCAAGAGACGACCCAGCGACCGGCCAGGAGCCGGACCGCTTCGCCCAGGACGGACGCGGCGAGGGCCAGGCCGAGGAGCCCCAGCACGAGTACGGTCCCGGACGGCCCCGGTACGCTCACGGAGGTGCGAGCCCGCTCCCTCTACAAGAAGCGTGCCTTCCGGTCGGTGGCTTTTTACCGTTCTGCGCCGCCCGGGAGCCCAGGGAGGGACGTGGATTCTCCCTCGACGGTTCGCATTCGGGAAGGCTTGTCCACGGTCACGCGGGGGACGCTCTTCCTCCTCGTAGCGACGCTCCTGTTTGTCCTGTTCAATTTCGTCGCGCGCGTCCTCATCGTCCGAAGCATCTCGCCGGACGAGTGGAGCGCGTTCTCCTGGTCGCTCACGCTCGCGGGCTTCCTGGCGGCGTTCGGAACCCTCGGTCTTCCGAACGCCATCGCCCGCAGCCTCCCGTTCGCCGCCTCCGATGGGGAGCGCCGGTCGATGGTGCGGGGCACGCTCATCGTGGGCGGGCTCGCCGGCGGTGTCCTCGCGGTCGCCCTGTTCCTGGTCGGTCCCGGTGTCGGAGCCCAGCTCGGTCAGCCAAACATCGGGGTGGCGCTCCAGTTCTTCTCCGTCGCCATCGCGTCGATGATCGCGGCGAACCTGATCGCCTCGATCTTCCAGGGGTACGAGGACGTCACCCCGAACGCCCTGCTCGCGCAGATCCTCACGCCGCTGCTCTTCGTGGTCTTCCTCGGCGTCGGGTTGGCCGAACCCGGCGGCGTCACCTTCCGCGGGGCGCTGCTCGCCTACGCCGCCGCCAACGTCCTCGGGCTCGGCCTCACGGTCGGGTACATGGTCCTCCGGCTCCCCCGCCGGCTTCCGTCGGGGCCCCGGACGCCGGGTGCGTTCCCCCGACTCCTCCTCTTCGCGGGCCCCCTCTTCGTCGCCTCCATCCTTTCGAGCCTGACCGGGAACGGGGACACGATCGTCCTCGGCCTGTTCTTCCCGACGGCGGTCGGAACCTACTCGGCATCCCTTACCCTCGCGCGGCTTCTCCAGGTCGGCATCGGGGCCGCCGGCTACATCTTCCTGCCGGTCACGACCCGGTTCTTCCGGGACGGCGACACCGACTCGATCCGTGTGACGTACGCCACCGTCACGAAGTGGATGGTCCTCTTCTCCCTCCCGCTGTTCGTCCTGTTCTACTTCCTGCCCAGCCTTTCGCTCGGCTTCGTGTACGGTCCCCGCTACATGGGGATCGTCGCGCCCCTCGAGATCACCGTGCTCGGGGCGTTCGCCTCGACCCTGTTCGGCCCAGGTTCGGCGACCCAGGTGGCGCTCGGTCAGACCCGGCTGGTCGCCTACAATTCCGCCGCGGCCGCTGCGGTGGACGTGGGCCTCGCCTTCTGGCTCGTCCCGCTCTACGGGTCGGTCGGGGCCGCGGTCGCCTGGGCGTCCGCGGTGGCCCTCGCCTCGGGGCTCTCCCTGCTCGAGCTGGCCCTGACGGCCGGAATCCATCCGTTCCGGGCCCACGCCGTCGTTCCGCTGGCATTTACCGGGATCCCGGTCGGTCTCGCCCTAGGGCTCCTGCACCCCACCGTCCCGCTCTGGACCCTCCCCGTCGTGGGGTTGGGCGTCGCGGGGTTGTTCATCCTGGTCGTCATGGCCACCCGCAGCGTCGACCGGGGCGACCGGCTCCTGTTGGAGGTGGTCGAGCGGCTCCTGGGCCGTCCCCTGCCCCTGGTCCGCCGGGTCGGACGACTGCTGTTCCGAGGCAACGGTCCCCCCGACTAGGGAAACCTCCGTCTCGCCGAGCACGGGTCGGTTTCGGACCCGATCCAGGAGCAGGAGCACCACTCCGCCCACCAGTAGCACGAACACGTACTCGGCGAGCGTGTCCGCCGCCGGCCCCGCCCCGACTGCCTCCGTCACTGCCGTGGCCACGAGGAGCACGAGCGCGGCGCCGATCGGATACCTCGGGTCGAGCCGCTCCCAGAAGGAGTACACCAGGTAGAGGAGGAGGAGGACCCCGAAGACCAGCAGGTAGGGGAACGCCATCCGACGGGCAACCGGTCTTCCGGCTCAAAACGACTGGCCCGGACCGCCTCCGACCGAGGGAGCGTGATGGGAGGTGCCGCTACGGCCTTTGAGGCAGGTTTACATAGGGCGGGGGGCATCAAAACTCCGGCCAACGGGCCAATCGATCATGGTTCAGATTCACGGGGGCCGTCGCCTCGTGCCCATTCTGTTGGGCGCCGGGATGCTCGGCACGGTCGTTGCCGCCGGCTTGGCGCCCACCATCGGCGCCGTCGCCGCCCAGAGCAACTGCCAGTACAACACCTGCACCTCGGGGTCGTCCACGCCCTTCCCGTGGTGGATCGTGGCCGTGGTCGTCGCCGTGGTCGTGATCGCGGCCCTCCTCGGCCTCATGCTGTTCCGCCGCCGACCGCCCGCCTCCCCCTCCGCACCCGAGCCTTGGGAGCCCCCGGCGGGAGCCTCGTCTCCGGGCGGCCCCACACCCCCCTCGACCGCACCGGTCGCCGCCGTCGCCGCCGGCGCCACGGCGGGAGCCGGTGGGGCGGCCGCCGCGAACTACGTTGAGACGCCCGAGGATGTCGGCTCGATACCCCCGGTCGTGGCCGGAGGCGCCGCCGTGGGTGCTGCGGGGGCCGCCGAGGCCGAGCCGGACATCGATTCCTTGATGGCGGAGCTCGATAAGATCAGCGGGGAGATCCTCAAGAAGGCCCCGAAGACGGGGACCGACAACGCCGCCGGTTCGGCCGAAGAGGCCGAGCGGTAGGGTTACCCCTGCGACGGGCGGCTCTTAAGAGCCCCTGCGACCCCTTTCCGGTAGATGTGCCCCGAGACGGCCCTTTCCATGGAGGATGAGCGGCTCCTGCGGGAGCTCCGCTCGGCCGTAGAGGGCGCTCCGTCCCGTCCGACCCAGATCGAGGTCGGCATCGCTCTGTCGATCACGCTCGGCCGGATGCGTCCGGCCGTCTCCTGCGGCGGATGCTCCACCCCGCTCGAGTTCGACGGGATCCCGGCCCTCACGAACTCCCGCCTCGCCACTCCGTTCCGCCTGCGCTACGACCCCGTCCCCCCGGCGGAGCCGGTGCCGGGCACCTAACGGGAGCGGCCGGGCGTGACGTTCTCCCTGATCGGGACCGTCGTCCAGCTGATCGTCACGGTCCTCACCGCGGGGGGCCTCGCCGGTCTGTTCGCGCTGATGGTGGTCGAGAGCTTCGGCGTGCCGCCGCTCCCGAGCGAGATCATCCTGCCGTTCGCCGGCTTCCTGGTCGCGACCGGCGCGTTCCCGCTCGTCCCGACGATCGTCGTCGCGCTCGCGGGCGCGCTGGTCGGGGCGTACGTCGCCTACGCCATTGGCCGCTGGTGGAGGGAGCACCTCAAGCGGATCCGGATCGGACCGCTCGGGTTGGAGGAACGCCATCTCGCCCGCATGGACCGCTGGTTCGCCCAGCACGGCGAGGTGACGGTCGCCCTCTCCCGGTCCTTGCCGGTCGTCCGGGCGTACATCAGCTACCCGGCGGGGACGGCCGAAATGCCACCCGCCCGGTTCGGGGCCTACACGCTCGTCGGCAGCATCCCCTGGACGCTTGCCCTGGTCTACGCCGGGATCGTGCTCGGGCACCGATGGACGGTCGTCCAGACATACTTCCAGCCACTCGACTACGTCGCGTATGCGCTCATCGTGGGGTTCGCGATCTACATCGCCGTCCTCTACCTCCGTGCGCGGCGAGCGGCCCCCGCCGCTCCCGCACCACCGGAACCGGGGTCCTCCGCCCCGAAGGGGCCGGCCAGCCCGCCGGTCTAGGCGCTCCGGCGCACCGAGCCGCTGCCTCGGGGCCGGTGGGCAAATTCGGGTCGGACCGTGACCCCGGTGGGGCGGCCCACGTACTCGCCGTCCTCGACGATCTTCTGCCCGTGGAGATAGTGTTCCCGGGGAAAGATCGCCTCCCACCCCTCGAACGCCGTCCACCCGCAGGGGGCGTGCAACCGACGCGGGTCGATCCGCCCCCGGTTCCGGAAGTCGACCACGAGGAGGTGCGCCCGATGGCCCGGCGCGATCCTGCCGTGGGGCTGACCGAGCCAGCGTGCCGGCCGGTCGCACGCCGTCGCGGCCACGACGGGCAGGGCGAGGGTGCCCGCGCGGACGGACGCGAGCAGGAGGGGCAGCATCGTCTCGACGCCCGGCATTCCGCTCGGGGCGAGAGGGAACGGTCGCTCCTTCGCGGTCCGCGAGTGGGGAGCGTGATCGCTCGCCACGCACGGGACCTCCCCCCGGAGGTAGCGCTCCCAGAGCGCCCGTCGGGCGGGTTCCGAGCGCAGCGGGGGGTTCACCTTCGTGAGTGCGTCGGCGCGCGAACGCTCCGATAGGAACACGTGGTGGGGGGTGACCTCGAAGGAGACGCCGGCCGCGCGGAGCCGGTCGACCGTCTCGGCCTCGGTGACGTGCGCCACGTGCAGGCGGAGGGCCGGAGGTGCCAACTGGAGGAGCCGCTCGACCGCGGCCCGTTCGGCCGCCGGCGGGCGAGCGGAGTCCCAGCCCGCCGGGTTCTGAGCGGCGGAGGCAGGGGAGAATTGGGCGGGGTCCTCCGCGTGGACGGAGACCGGGAGGCCGAGCTCGGCGAGTCGCTGCAGGAGGGGCCCAAGGTCGGCGGGGCCCGGCGGCGAGTCGATACCGGTGGTCGGACTGAGGTAGAGCTTGAACGCTCCCGCCCGCGTCGAGAGGCGGTCGAGGGCGCGGGAGTGGGTCGGCGAGGCGTAGAGCAGGAAGTCGACCGCCGCGTGGCCCTGCACGCGGGCCGCCTTGTCCTCGAGGGCATCGACGTCCGTAACCGGCGGCTCGGTGTTCGGCATCTCCCCTACGAGGGCGACCCCGCCGAGCGCGGCCTGGACCGATCCGGTCGCGATCGTCTCGACGTCCGCGGAACCCCCCGGTTCCCGGAAATGCACGTGGAGGTCGGTGGCCGAGGGGAGGATCACGCTCTCTCCCACATCGTGGCGGGGGGCATTCGAGCCAACCTTGCCGACCGAGACGATCGACCCTTCCTCGGAGATCCCGATCTCCACGGATTGGAGGCGCCCCCGAACGAAGGCACGGCCCGCCAGCACCCAGGCGGCCGTCTCGGGCGGGGGCGCCCGGTCCTCTGCAGAGCTCTGCCGAGCCGGAGGGGTCATCGGAGTGTCCGAGGGGTCCGACCCATTAGAGGTCGCTCCCCGGCCGGGGCGAGGGTATTTCTGCCCGGGTCCCTCCCGGCCTTCGGGAGGACCTCGTACGCCGGCCCGCCGGGAATGGACCTACGCCCGCAGCGGGGTCGACCGCTCCCGGGTCTCCTCGGCCCTCGCGGAACTGTTGCGAGGCGCTCGCTACCGGCCGCCCTCCTCCCACGGACGCCCCGTCGACCTCCCCGGTCACTTCGCGGGCCTCGTTCGCATCGGACGGGAGACTCTCGCCCTGACGACCGACACGGTCGGTACGAAGGTCCTGCTCGCCCAGCAGGTCGGCCGATGGGAGGAGGTCGGGGAGGACATCGTGGGCGTCAATGTGAACGACCTCGCGGCGGTCGGCGCCCGACCGGCCGCCCTCGTCGATACGATCCTGTGCGACGAGCCCCGACCGGAGGTGTTCCGGGCGATCGGCCGTGGATTGGGTCGAGGACTGAAGCAAGCGCAGTGTGCGCTGCTCGGCGGCGAGACCGCGGTGGTGCCCGACATGGTCCACGGCATCGACCTCGGTGCGACCGCGATGGGATTCTTCCCGCGGGGGCGCGCTCCCATCAGCGGTTCCGGTATCCGCCCCGGTGACCTGATCCTCGGCATCCCCTCCCGCGGGCCGCACGCGAACGGCTTCACGCTCGTGCGCCGGCTCCTGGACTCCGCGGCCGTGGACCTCGCGGCCCCTCGGGCGGGCGGGAAGGGCCCGGTCGGCCGGGAGCTGCTCGTTCCCACCCGTATCTACACCCGGGCCGTGGACGCGATCGCCGGCGACCCGGGGATCCGGGGGCTGGCCCACCTTTCGGGTGGGGGCGTCCGCAACCTGGTGCGCCTGCGCCCGGACGTTTCGTTCGTCCTCGATCGTTGGCCCGCCGTATCGGGGCTGTTCCGTTGGCTCCAGGGACTCGGCTCTCTCTCCGATTCCGAGATGTTCCAGACGTTCAACATGGGGGTCGGATTCGCCCTGGTCGTGCGGCCCGAACGTGCCCCCGCCATCGCTCGGGCGCTGGCCCGCGCCGGGGCCCGGGACGCGGTTCCGGTCGGGCACGTCGAGCGCGGTTCGGGAGTCACCCTTCCGGAGCTCGGTCTCCGGTACGACGGCTATTCGTAGGCGAGCCCGCGGTCGCGCGTGCGGCCCCAAACGATAATTCCGCCGGCGGAGTTCGCCACCGTGCCCACCGACTCCCGCTTGCGGAACCGGGCGGCCGCCTTCTCGCTCTTCGCCGCGTTCCTGTGGGCGTGCTACTACCCGCTCGTCCTCTACGTCCATCACGACACGTCGGCGTCGGCCCTCCTGGTCTACCCTTTCCTGCTCGGCGGCGCGGCCTACTCCGCGTTCGCCATCCGCCGCGGACACGGGAGGGCGTACGCCCGCCTCTGGGGGACGTCGGGGGCCTGGGTCCGGATCGCGTTCCTTCTCGGGATGCAGCTTTCCGTGCTGGCGGCGACGTTCCTCATCGGGCCGGTCGACTCTTCGCTGCTCTCCCTCATCGGGGACGTCGTCCTCACCCCGATCCTGGTCGCGCTCGTCTGGGCCCGATTCCGGGGGCATATCGGAACCTGGACGTTCGCGGGAGGCCTCAGCCTCTCCCTCGTGGGTGGGGGCCTCACGATCGCCGGCGGCCAGACCCTCAGCGCGGTGACCGGCGCGGGCTGGCTCGTCGTCCCGGCCATCCCCCTCACGGTCGCAGTCTACTTCCTCCTCTGCGCCCGGGAGAACGAACGAACCCCGTCGCTCGCGGTCGTGAGCCAGTCGATGCTGGGGGCCGGTCTGGTCGGCATCCCCCTATCGCTCCTCCTGCCCGGCGGCCTCGAGGGGCTCGTCTCCCTGCCGCTCCCCGCGCTCGGGGTCGTGGCGATCGTCGGAATCACGAGCTTCGCCATCGCCCCCCTCCTCTACTTCCGGGCGATCACGGACGTCGGGATGGTCATCCCGCCGATGTTGATGACCGGGATCCCGGTGTTCACCCTCGTCCTCAGCGCGACCGTCCTTCACCTGACGGTGCCGCTGGTGGCCGCCCTCGGGGTGCCGATCGCCGTCGGTGGTGCGGTCCTGACCCTCCGGGGCGAAGCGGCGTTCGACGAACCGCCCCGGCTGAACGTGCCGGCGTGATCGGGGACGAGCCTACTCGAAATCGGCGAGGCTCTTCTTCGTCGTGCGGCGGCGCGGGGGTCCGGCGAGCTCGGTGAGCGGAGTGTCGAGCGAGGCGGCCGGCCCGCGGGGCCCGGTCGGGGCGCCCTCTCCACCTCCCAGCCGTTGCTGATGGCTGCCGCGCAGCAGCGACGCCGCATCCCAGTCGAACACCTCGGTCACCCTTGCCAGGGTCTGCGCGACCCGGTCCGCGTAGTACTCCCAGTCGGGTTCGGCGGTGAACTGCCGCCCCTCGACCCACGGCTCCACCTCCTGGGGGCTCTTGCGGGAGTCGGTGACGATCCAGGCGACCTTCATGCCGGGGATCACGTCATACCCTTCCTCGCGCAGGCGCCGGAACACGCGGAGGAACGGCAGCGCATCGCGCGTCGACTCGTTGTACTCGCCCTCCGCCCGCACCGAGCGCGCGATGACGAGGCGTTCGGGCGGGACGCGCCGCTCCCGCACGGCCTGCACGAGGTCCCGCGAGCGCCGGATCGCCCCGTCGGTGTCGCCGTTGAGGACGAGCTCGAAGACCTCCATGAGCGACTGGGACTGGTAGTCGAAGGCGTCCGTCCGGCGGGTCTCGTACCCCCGGACGATCAGCTCCTCCTTCGGCCAGGCGGTCCGACCGACGTAGCGCTTCTTCGCGCCGTGCGAGAAGAACGACTCGTACACCGACTGGAACTCGAACGTCGTCCCCTCGTGCGAGAACCGCCTGGCGATCGACTCGCCGAACGCCCGCGCGCCCTCGAGCGTCGCTTCCGGGGAGCGGACGAAGACGGAGTCGGTATCCGAGTAGACCACCTCGTGGCCGTCGGCCTCCAGGTCGTGGATGATCGAGGTGATCGCCTCGCGGGCGAACGCGGTGATCGCCGCGCCGATGTCCTTGTTGGTGAACCGGTAAAAGCTCGACGCGAGCACGCCGTAGAACGAGTTCATGAGGATCTTGACCGCGTTCTGGAGTCCGTCGTAGTACGCGGCGAGGTCGGGTTCGGTCGCCGTTCGGCCGGCCGTGCGGAACCGGTCCCGGTCGGCGAGCAGGTCCGACAGGATCTGCGGGATCAATCCCTTCCGGATCTCCGGAGCGAGGAACTTTGCCCCCGAGGGGGCCACGATCGTCCCGTCCGTTGAGAGGGTCGTGAAGCAGAGGTTCCGGCTGATGATGATCGACGGGTACATCGACTTGAAATCGAGGACGGCCACCCATCGGTAGATCCCCGGTCGGATCGCGTGGACGTACCCGCCTTCGATCGGGTTGTCCCGCCCGGCGTAGTGGTTGGTCGGGACACCGACGCTCTGGGCGTCGGCGCGAGGGATCAGGAGGGAATCGATGAAGAGAGAGGTCCGGCCGTTGAGCCCCTCCTCGAGCGGAAGGTGGGCGACGGTCGCCATGTCTCCCGCCTTTTCGAGCGTCCGGATCTTCTGGATGATGCGGAGCGCGAGGTCCGCATCGTGCTCGCAATACTCTCGTACTCGTTCCGGGTCCTTCACCCACTCCGCATCGATGTTGCGCCGATCCACGTCCAGCTTCGAATCGTTGAGCAGGGTGCGGGCGACGAACTGCAACGTCTCCTGTTTCGGGTGGAGTTCGCGGCGGGCCGACCACCAGGCGTCGGCGATGACCCGTCCGTGGACCTTCCACAGCCGAGTGCCGAGCTCGCCGGGAGGTAAGCGGTCCCGCCCGAGGGCGAGAGGTCCCAGGCCGGTCGCCTGGGCGCGCTCAATGAGGAGCGGGAAATCGTAGCCACCGATGTTGTACCCGGTGATGACGTCCGGGTCGTCCTCGGCGACGATCCTCACGAACTCCTCGAGGATCTTTCGCTCGCTCGTGTCCCAGATCCGGAAGGTCGTCCGCTTTCGGCCTCCTCCCTCGGAGACGCCACAGATCGTGAAGATCGTCCGCAACCGGATCGCGTTCTCGATGTCGAAGGAGAGGACGCGGAGATCGGGTCGGAACGCCGGGGCCGGACGGACGTCCCGGGTCTCGTCGTGGACGATCCGAACCACGTCCGGGACGGTGTACCGGGCGTGCACCGCTTCGGGCTCGTCCTCGGCCTCGAAGGAGATAGTCAGTCCGAGGTGCTTGTCGTAGAGGAACCGATGGACGAACGGGATGTCGCACGAGAGCACGCTCGCCTCTTCCCCCGGTTGGCGGTACTGGTCCCGATATTGCGGCACCAGGAACGGGCGGTGCAGCGTGACCTTCGCCGCGGTCCGTTCCCGGCCGCCGAGCCACACCGCAGTGTCCGAGACGTCGAGGATCTCGGGGTCGGCCTTCAATCGCGCCCGCATCTCGGCCGTGGGTTCCGTGAGGAGAAAGTACGGCCGAAAGCCGTAGTACCGGGCGACCATCGCGGTCCCTTCCCGGGTGCGGCCGAATAGCTCGAGGACCACGCCGTCGTCGACGGTCTGGTACGAACCATCGAGGAGGAACAGCTCGATGGTCCGCATGACGGGGCGACCC